>ERZ1106915.337-NODE-337-length-72972-cov-17.157426_pt1 | contig 72972 bp, 54 predicted proteins | sample MGYA00403653_ERZ1106915 | MGnify/ENA primary metagenome ERZ1106915 (study PRJEB35170, sample SAMEA104062404) | human gut metagenome | biome: human gut; feature: human-associated habitat; material: faeces | place: Denmark | collected 2012-06-06 ...
TTGCTTCCCCACCTGTCAATAGGCGACGGAGCCAAATCCCGAAATTCGTCATTGGCTGTCCCGGCACACCTGGGGGAACGCGTCCGCCTTGATTAACTAAGTTCCATTTTAGCGAAAAATTTAATTCCATGAAATATTCCCCCACCCTTTTCCATCTAATGTATGTAAAAGGAAAAAGCAATAAATTTCGTGTACTGCAGAACACAAAAAAGGAGCGAAAGAACCTTATGGAAAATTTGGTGAAAAAGGCAAAATCCGGAGATTCGAATGCGTTTTCCCAACTCATCAGGATGAACACCCAGAGCATGTACAAGGTCGCCTGGGCCTATCTGAAAAATGATGAGGATGTGGCAGATGCCATTTCGGAAACCATTTTAAATTGCTATGAAAAGCTTTCCACTTTGAAAAAGGATTCCTATTTCAAAACCTGGATGATCCGGATTCTTATTAATAACTGCAATGAAATGCTGCGACACAAAGGACGGGTATTTCCTGCTGTAGAGATGGAAGAGGGAACCTTTGAGGAACCAGGGTATCTGGACTGCGAGTGGAAGGAAATCCTGGCGTCACTGGACGAAAAATACAAGACAGTGATTCTTTTGTATTACAGCAAGGCACTTAGTGTAAAGGAGATTGCAGCACTTCTGGGAATCAGTCAGAATACAGTGCTGACAAGACTTTCACGTGCAAGAAAGCAGCTTCGCGCAGAGTATGAAGGAGGGTACATTCATGGATGATAAACTGTTTGATATTTTTTCAGAAGAGACAACTGTACCAAAATGTGTACTGGATAGAATTGATGAGACATTGGACACGCTGGAAAGGACAGAAGATAAAAAGAAAGAAACAAGAAGCACAGGGGGACGAACCAACAGGAAAAACTGGAAGCGCAGCCTGGTCCTTTCCTTTGCAGCTGTGATGGCATTTGGGGCCACCGTTTTTGCTGCTGAGAAATATATGGGGATTTCCAGCTTCTTTAGCAATGGAGGTGCCAGGCTGTCCAAGGAAGCCCAGGCTCTGATTGAAAATGAACCGGTACAGCAGGAGGATGAGGACTCCATCCTTACCTTTACAGTCAAAGAAGCTTTGTGTGATAAGAACAGTGTCCAGATCGTGGTAGAAGCAGCTGCAAAGGAGCGTGGAAAATATTTCCTGGTAGGAGAGGATTCCAGTTACGACGATCCTGTAAGCAATCTTGGAATTGACAGTAATCAAACTATAGAAGAATATGCGGGAGAAAAAGGGCTTACAGTGGTAAGGGTGAACGCTCACTTTGAATTCGGGGAGAAGCTTGGAATCAGCAGTGCATCCGGTGATTTTCGTTCCCAGGAGGACGATGTTCTGATGATTTATTCTTCCGCAGTAAAAGGGAACCAGAGCAGCAATCTTACTGTTTCCTGCGTGGGAGTAGCTATGCTTCCGGATGCCAAAAGTGTGGATGATGTGATGCGGACAAACATTACTTTCCAGCTGGAAGATAAGAGCCAGAAAAGAACGGTTACTTATGTGCCGAAAAATGCAGAAGACGGCATTATTACGGCTGATGGGAAGGTGAAAATCCTGTCTGTGGAAGTGGAAGAATCCGAAATTGGAGAATATGCAGCTATTCATTATATGGTGCTGGGGGATGCTTCCAATATCGCACTGGATGTGACAGACGCAAATGGAAACCTCTGGAATATGACCAGTGTTGGTGGTAGTGCTGAAACTACACAAAACACAAAAGAGGGTGTATGGAAGATTATGTATGAGAAAACAGACCTGCCGGATGAAATTGGCATCCGGGCATATGATTACGAAAATTCCATTGCCTATGAGCCGGTTATGCTGCAGATGTCTTGAAAAGCAGTGAGATAGTGGATTAGAGTGTGCTTGAGAAGGAAAAAGGGACTGGCTGATAGTTGGCCAGTCCTATTTATGCTTTGATCGCAGCAGCCACTTCTGATCAATTTTTCTTACTTCATTGTCAGGAAAGCGAATGTGCAGCCTGACGGAATTTGGAAGCTGAACTACTTCTTCCACAATGCCTTCGCCAAATTTCGGATGTGCTACCACATCATTGACCTGAAATTTGATTTCGCTGTGCCTGGTACTCTGGTAAGCCTGTTCCCGGCGGTAATTGTCACGAATCTGAACCGTTTTATCGTGAATTGGATTTTTTAGCGCCTTGTCATAATCGTGCTTTAACAGGCTTTCTCCGATTTTATAATAAGGGGTTGGTGCGGCGCCTACAAGTGAACAGCAGTATTTCCAGGCACTTCCGTGCTTGCCGGACTGCCAGTTATACTGTGCAGGGATTTTCATATTGTATTGCATATAATGGGCGTATTCGTGTTTGTAGAGATCCAGACGGTCTTCTTTAGAGAGTGGCTTTTTTACTGCATAGCCGATGAACAGCAGGGAAAAATAAAAGCTTTCCTTCTCGTGGGCAGAAGCCGGTGTATAAGAGCCAAGTAAAGCTTCATCGTAGCCGAAGCGAATGGGTACAGAAGCTCCCCGAAGACCAAACTTGCGGTCAAGGGACTGGAACAAAGCACGGATCTGTGCTTCGTGGATCGTTGTTTCATTATCAAGAAGTTTACGTATGGATGGATCAATGTTCATGCAGATACTCCTTTATATATTGAAAGTATAAACTACAGGTATAATTTGTAAGTCAGAGCCTTTTTCAAACACGCTCCAATAATAAAGCAAAAAAATAGATGCTGCCATTCGCAACATCTATAGTAGCGAGAGGGGGATTCGAACCCTCGACACCGCGGGTATGAACCGCGTGCTCTAGCCAACTGAGCTATCTCGCCATATTCAATTTAGAAAAGATTTGCTGAAAAGTCTGTGCGTATAAAAGACTATCAGCAAAGTAGCGAGAGGGGGATTCGAACCCTCGACACCGCGGGTATGAACCGCGTGCTCTAGCCAACTGAGCTATCTCGCCATATTAATTTCATAAGTATGGGGCCTATAGGGCTCGAACCTATGACCCTCTGCTTGTAAGGCAGATGCTCTCCCAGCTGAGCTAAGACCCCATATACAATCTGTGAAGATTTATCTCTCTTCCGCAGCTCGCTTTGCTATTATACTATCAACTGTCGCAAATTGTCAACAGCTTTTTTTAAAAAAGTTGAAATTTTTTTGAAAGTTTTTTCGAATACAAAATAAGCCTTTTATTTTGGGTCCTTATTTGCAAAGGGAATATGCAAACAAGGCAAGCCAGGTTCTTTTCAAAATCAAGTTAAGTGTTATACTGTGCTTGTAAACAAAAAGAAGCAAACAAAACATACCGAATACCTGTCAGAAACAAGAAAAGGCACTGCCTGGCACAGAGTATTCGTATGGTCCCACAACATGCATGACCCGGAATTTGCGGCAGGCATGAAAGAAGAATGGCTCACAAAAAGCCGGGGACCATAATTGCGACCAGCCTTCTGATTCCGGAGTTTTTTCAAACCGGCTCTGAAGAAGGAAAGATTGGCGATACGAGAAAAGGAGAAGATGGTATGAAGATTTTAGATTCCAAATTTATGAAGGGCTTTATTAAAATGGCAGACGATGGTTTCCAGCAGGGCTGGCACGAGAGAAACGGCGGAAACTTAAGCTATCGTCTGAAAAATGAGGAAGTAGAAATGATCCGCCCCCGTCTGAATGCACCGGGAGAGTGGCAGCCAATCGGCACAGAGGTGCCGGGACTTGCAGGAGAGTTTTTCCTGGTAACCGGAAGCGGCAAATATTTCCGAAATATAGCAGTAGACCCGGAAGCATGCCTGGCTATTATCGAGCTGGACGACAAGGGCGTTAATTACAGAATCCGCTGGGGCCTTGTAGAAGGCGGCCGCCCAACCAGTGAGCTTCCCACCCACCTGATGAACCACGAAGTAAAGAAAAAGCTGACAAATGGAAAGCATCGTGTTATTTATCACGCACATACCACAAACACCATTGCGCTTACCTTTGTGCTTCCTCTGGATGACAAGGTATTTACAAGAGAGCTGTGGGAGTCTGCGACAGAGTGCCCGGTAGTTTTCCCAGATGGTGTAGGCGTTGTTGGCTGGATGGTGCCAGGCGGAAGAGAGATCGCAGTAAAGACTGCAGAGCTGATGAAAAAATATGATGTTGTCATCTGGGCACATCACGGAATGTTCTGCTCCGGAGAGGACTTTGACCTGACCTTTGGTCTTCTTCACACTGTAGAGAAATCTGCAGAAATCCTTGTAAAAGTCATGTCCATGGCTCCACGCAAGCTGCAGACCATTACACCAGATGATTTCCGCGCAGTAGCAAAGGACTTCCACGTTACCCTGCCGGAAGAATTCCTTTATGAAAAAGAACAGTGATTAATAGGAAAAAGAAAGACCTGTCAGTTAAGAAAAAGTTTCTGACAGGTCTTTCTGGCAGAAAAATACAGGGTTGGAATTTTGCCAATTAAGAAATTTAGAATTCATTCTGCTGTTTTATGTTTTTGTCGGTAAGTTTTCGGATTGTCGCCCATATAGCGTTTGAAAATTTTGGTAAAATAAGAATAATTGCCATAACCTACACTGTCTGCGACGGTAACAATGGGGAAATTGGTTTCCACCAGAAGCTCTGCTGCCATAGTGACACGTTCATTTGTAATATATTCCAGAATTGTCATGCCGGTCTCTTTTTTGAACAGCCGCATCAGGTATTGCTCATTGAGGTGGACTTGGTTGGCAATTGCTTCCACATAGATCGTTTCCTGAATATGCTCCAGGATAAACTGTTTTGCATCACGGATCATCTGATCCTGCTCCGTATGTACATTCTGGGAAATTAGCTTCTGCATGATCTCATCTGGGATTTTTTCTATCTTTTCGGTATTTTCGGTTGCCTTGTCCAGACGTTTCACAAGCTCACACAAAACCTCATCCAGTTCCTCATAGTCAATAGGCTTCAGTATATAATCTGCACTTCCAAGCTTCAGTGCCTTCCGGATATATTTATATTCCGGGTGGCAGGTAACGTAAACACATTCCGTAAGGGGATAATAGATTTTTACCCACTCGAATAATTCCAGACCGCTGCCGTTTGGCATTTCGATGTCACAGAGCATGAAATCAATCTTTTGCTGCCGGAATATTTCCTGGGCTTCCTGCATGGATTGTGCGGTAAAAACCTGATCCACATGATATCTGGACCAGTCTACCCTTCGTTTTAATGCGTTCACAGCAACAATTTCATCATCTATAAGTAATGCCTGCATGTCTTATTCTCCCATTTTTGTAATATTTTTTAAATCCTTCAGTGAAAGGATCAATCCTCGTCCTCGTCCTCAGCATGATGAATCGGAAGGATGATCGAAATTCGGGTTCCGTGTGGCTCATCCCTGCCAATTTCAAAACTGGTATCCAGCCCATAAAGAACCTTCAATCTCTCAATTGCATTCTGGATTCCGATGCCAAGCCCCAGCTGATGTTCGCCTGTTTCCTGGAAAAGTTTTATCTTTTCCAGTGTTGTTTCATTAATCCCTTCACCGGTATCCAGCATCCGGATTCGAAGGTGCTCTTCATCATATTTTTGAGCGATTACGAAAATATCAATGTGATTGCCGATCCGGATGGAATGCTTAATAGAATTTTCTGCAAAATTCTGGATCAGAAGAGGTGGTACCAGGCAATCCTCGATTTCCTCATCATATTCTACCATGGCAAAAAAAGTTTCCGGATAGCGTACCTGCTGAATATCAAAATAATTCCGGATATGATCCATTTCTTCCTTCAACGTTACAAAATCTGAATTGGCGTTGACAATATAACGGAAATACCGGGAGAGCAGAAGAATCATTTTCTGGATCAGCGGATATTCTTCCTGCTCATAGCTGTACAGGATATTCAGGGTGTTCAGGATAAAATGAGGCTGGATCTGCTGACTGAGAAATTTCATTTTGATTTGCTGCTTTTCCAGCTGAATCTCATATACATGAATTTTTAAGTCTGAAACCTGATCCATCATGCGGTTAAAGCTTTTGTTGATCTGGGTAAACTCCATGCTTTTGCAGTTTTCCTCGATACGGTAATCAAGATCGCCCTTTTCAATGATTTCGATGGCACCAGTAAGTCGTTTAAGAGGGTGAATGAGCCATCTCCTTTCAAAAAACAAAAGAATTGGCATGGATAAAAATACCAGGATCAGGGAAATGACTTCAAGAACCCGGATAGGAACAGGAAGACTGCCAAAGGTACTTTCCCGTTTGTTTATTTCTACCATTGTAACACCAAAGTCATCTATTGGTGACAGATAAACCTGGTAATCCCGGGAATTTTTCAGCTGCTCAAGGCTAAGACCTGTATCGGAAAAAAAGTCTGTTCCTTCCTGGGAAAAAATGGTTTCTTCGGTATTGGTGAAAAAGACAATTTTACCGTCTTTATTTTCGGACTGCCCAAGCTTTGGCAAGGTACGTTCCAGATTCAGAAGAATGCCACAGTGGATTTTATTCCAGGTTGCAGAACCGTACAATACCATTGTGTCATCAAGGGTATCAACAGACCATTGCATACCTTTTCCTTTGCCGGGATCGTAGACACTGTCAATCAGTTCCAGATAGGCATCGCTTTGGATACCAGGTGCTCCACTGGTGACAACATAGCCGTTTTGGGGAAAAGAAAACCATACCAGGTCAGCTATGGAATGCTCCTGGCGGAGGTCATCCGCATCCTGCACCACTTTCCGGATAAGGTTTCCCTTTTTTACATTATTGAGGGAATCAAGTGCTGTGGATAATTCCTGAAATTCTGAATTTTCGGAATTTATGCACAAATATATTTCACGTCGGCTGACGTTCTGAAGCTGCTGGGTAAAATTAAATACGTTCATATCCAGTGTATTTTGAATTTCTTTTTCTACCTGTCTCTGTGCATTGCTGACTGTCATGCGCATCAGAACGATTGTGATGACATTAAATGGCATCAGCAATGCGATGATAAGCAGGATGATTCGGACAGCAGTGGATTGAAGAAAAAGCTGCTTTTTAAATGAAAAATTTTTCATGGCCTGGTTCCCCTTTGATAAACATTCATAATTATAATCATAATATAATTTTTTTGACTATGCAATGCCAGATTGCTAGTAGAAAATCTGAAGTCCTTATGCTAAACTTAAATGGTTGACCGAATTAATCAATGCATATCAGGAGTTATATACTATGAAAAAAGAAATACATAAGACAATTCTGAAAATAGGGCTGCTTGCTGTACTTACCGCTGGTACAGGATTAAAGGAAGCTAATGCAGCTATCCAGACAGATAAGGCTAAAGAGCCATATGAAGTGGCGGTCCAGATGGTTGTTCTGCCTGGAACAGAGATTCAGAATGAAGCAGATATTGAGGAAGCGATTGATGCAATCACACTGCCTGCCATAAACTGTACTGTAGATCTGCAGTTCATCTGGATCAGCGAGCTTCCAAATACAACCAATCTAGCAATTGCAGGAAATGAAAAAATCGACCTGATTCATGTGGGAACAGTGCAGCCTTTATCCTCACTGGTCGGAGCAGATATTTTGTATGATATGAATACAGATGATCTGTTACAAAAGCATGGTCAGGAATTGGTATCGCTGTATGGAAAGCTGCTTGAAAGTGGGAATGTAAATGGAAGACAGCTGGCAATTCCGGCAAAGCAGTTTAATTCTGAGAAAAAAGGTTTTTATTATAATAAAACCATTGCAGATAAGCTTGGAATCACAGTCCCGGATAAAGGGACACTGGATGATTTTGAAAAGGTGCTCTATCAGGTAAAGGCGTCTGGAGAAGACATCATGTGCTATTTTGTTGGTGGAGGAGATATAAATCTCATGGCATGGATGGTGCCATATGAAGCATATGGAAATGAAGCTGCATATGGGGCGGTCATGGATTCTTCGAAAGATACGGTGGTTGAGAATCTGTATGCTACAGAAGAATACCGGGATTATGTTTTGCGAATGTATAAATGGCGTCAGGACGGAATCATAGAAAAAGATCCGGCAGATACTACCAGTGGCAATGAATATCAGTATACACAGCGCTTGTTTTGCGGCGCTGGTAACTACAGCCCCATCCAGATGAATGAAAACCAGCACATTGCGGCTGAAAACGGTTTTGAATATGGCTACATGACAATGGTGGAGGCACAGGTTACCAATTCTTCAGTGGCGGAAAGTATGTGGGGAATTGCGCGAAATAGTGAAAGACCAGACAAAGCCATGGAATTTTTGAATCTTCTGTACAGTAATGCAGAGGTTGCCAATATTATGAAATATGGTCTGGAGGGAGAAAATTATAATTTTGTAGAGGGCTCTGATGATATTATTGAACGAAATGATTCCTATTTTCCCATGTTTTATGTAGGGGGGAACCAGAGAGAAATGTATTTACAGACTCCGGCCGGGGAAGATTTTATAGAACAGTGCGAGGCACAGGAAAAGGAGGCGAAGGTATCTCCACTTTTAGGGTATACCTTTGACGATACCAATTATCAGACAGAGGCTGCTGTTATTGGCAGCGTGATCTCAGAGTATACTCCTATTTTGCAGAACGGACTTTGTGGGAGCGAGGAAGAAACCATGGAATATCTGGATGAATTTCTGGCTGCCCTGGATGCTGCCGGAATGAACGAAGTAATTGAGGCAAATCAGGCTCAGCTGGATGCTTGGCTGACAGACAATTCCATTCCATCTGTCCATAAGTGAGGTGCTAGAGCGTGTTTGAAAAATCATTCCCACAATCTGCACGCCCCACTTTGCGGTATATTTTGCCCGAATTCAGTTGCCGTAGCCCGCTACGGCGCCTTCATCCGGACAAAATCTCCCACAAATTGTGTCGCACATCTTGCAGAAAGTCTTTTTCAAACACGCTCTAGAGCGAAAGCCTTTTTTAAACATGCTTCAGAAATAAGAGAATAAAACAACAGCATAAATTTAACAACAGGTCATAATAGTACAATTTTAAGGTTAGAATTGTACTATTTTTTTTATGCCCAGATAACTAAAATTGTACTTGTAATTAAACAGACCGAAAAATAAAAAAGGAAGGAATATTTAAATGAAGAAAAAAATAATCAGTACAGTATTAACAGCCTGCATGATGGCAGGTATGCTGACAGGCACAGGCGCGTATTCTGTTGCAGCAGATTCATCCGTGATCAACATGGATGAGGATCCTTATCAGGTGGCAATTCAGATGGTAGTGCTTCCTGGTACAGAGGTTGCCGACGAAGCGGCTATGGAAGATGCAATCAATGCGATCACACTTCCGGCAATCAACTGCACCGTAGATCTTCAGTATGTATGGATCAGTGAATTGCAGAACACAACAAGCCTGGCAATCGCCGGAAATGAAAAGATCGATCTGGTACATGTAGGAACTGTCCAGTCATTATCCTCTCTGGTTGGCTCTGATATCCTGTATGACATGAATACAGATGATCTTCTGCAGACACATGGACCGGAACTTGTTTCCTTATTTGGTGATCTTCTGAATAGTGGAAATGTGGGCGGTAAACAGCTGGCAGTTCCGGCAAGACAGTATTGTGCAGTAAAGAAAGGCTTCTACTATAACAAAACGATCGCTGATAAGATTGGTATTACCGTTCCGGAAAAAGGAACTCTTGATGATCTGGAAAAGGTTCTTTATGAGGTAAAAGATTCCGGAGAAGACATCATGTGCCATTTCGTAGGCGGCGGTGATATGAACCTGATGGCATGGATGGTTCCATATGAAGCATTTGGAAGTGAAGCTGCTTATGGTGCAGTTATGGATTCCTCCAAAGATCTTACCATCGAAAACCTGTATGCAACAGATACTTATAAAGATTACATCCTGAGAATGTATAAATGGAGACAGGACGGAATTATTGCAAAGGATGCTACAGATACCTCCAGCAGCACTGATTATCAGTATTCCCAGCAGCTGTTCTGCGGACAGGGCGATTACACACCACAGCAGATGAACGATAACCAGGTTGTTGCAGCACAGAACGGATTTGAATATGGTTATATGACACTGGTTGATTCCAGCATCACAAACTCCACAGCAACGGAATACATGTGGGGAATTGCAACAAACAGTGAAAGACCTGACAAGGCAATGGATTTCCTGAACTTCCTGTACAGCAATGCAGATGTTGCCAACATCATGAAATATGGTCTGGAAGGCACCAACTATAATTTTGCAGAAGGCTCCACCGATATTATCGAAAGTAACGGTTCTTATCTGCCACTGTTTTATCAGGGTGGAAATCAGAAGGATATGTATGTAAAAGCTCCTGCCGGCGAAGATTATATCGCACAGTGCGAGGCACAGGAAGCAGAAGCAACCGTATCTCCACTGTTAGGCTACATGTTTGATGACACTGATTTCCAGACAGAAGCATCTGTAATCAGCAGTGTAATTTCAGAATACACACCTACCTTACAGAATGGACTTTGCGGAAGTGAAGAAGAAACCCTGGCATATCTGGATGAATTCGTGAATGCTCTGGATGCAGCAGGAATGAATGATGCAATTGCAGCAAACCAGGAACAGCTTGATGCGTGGCTTGCAGCGAAATAAAGATGAGTAAGAAACGGCGGGGAAAAGATAACAGATTCCCCACCGTTTTTTAGAAAGTGTGAGTGAATATGAAGAAAAAGAAAATCAACTGGAAACACTGGCTGCCCTTTTACATTATGTTTATACCTGGGCTGATCTATATGATCGTAAACAATTATATGCCACTTTACGGAATGCAGCTGGCATTTAAATCCTTCAGCTATTCGAAAGGAATTGCAGGCAGCAAATGGATTGGATTTAAGAATTTTAAATTCCTGTTCGCAACAAAGGACGCATTCATTATGGTCCGGAATACTCTTTTGTATAACATTCTGTGGATCTTTGTAGGAGCCGTTTTTGGAATTACGGTGGCAATTCTGTTCAATGAGATCCAGAACAAAATTGCAAAGAAATTTTATCAGACAGCAATCCTTCTTCCTTATCTGATTTCTATTGTTGTAGTTGCATATCTTGTATATGCATTTCTTGCAACAGATACAGGCCTTGTCAACAATGCTATTGTGAAGGGACTTCTTGGGAAAAAAGAAGGAGTTGCCTGGTATATGGAATCGAAATTCTGGCCGTTTATCCTGACCTTTGTACAGCAGTGGAAACAGATTGGATTCGGAATGCTTTTGTATCTGGCAAGTATTCTGGGAATCGACAAAACCTATTATGAAGCAGCAATGCTGGATGGTGCAACAAAATGGCAGCAGATAAAAAGTATTACCCTGCCCCTGTTAAAGCCAACGATCATTATGCTGGTAATCCTGAATCTTGGACAGATCTTCCGCTCTGATTTCGGACTTTTCTATCAGGTTCCAATGAATCAGGGTGCACTTTATTCCACCACACAGACCATTGATACATATGTGTATCGTGCCCTGATGGTGAACAACAATGTGGGAATGTCAGCAGCTGCAAGCTTTTTGCAATCTGTAGTAGGATTTATTTTTATTGTAACTGCCAATGCAATCGTAAATCATTTTGATAAAGACAGTTCATTATTTTAGGAGGCGGGAATATGGTATCTAAAGACGAAAAAAGATGGAGGGCAGCGGCACATATTGTGATGATTGTGTTGTCCGCACTGGCAATTCTGCCATTTATTCTGCTGATCATTGCATCTTTTACAGATGAAGATGTGGCATTGAAGTATGGTTACAGTTATTTTCCGCAAAAATTATCCCTGGATGCGTATCGGTATATTGCTGAAAATGGTGCTACATTTTTCAGGGCTTATGGAATGACCATTTTGGTTACAGTGATTGGAACGGCGTCCTGTATTGTGCTGACAGCCCTGACAGCCTATGTACTTTCCAAAAGCAACCTTCCAGGTGTAAAAATTATGAACCTGATCATTGTTATCACCATGCTTTTTAATGGAGGTCTGGTAGCAACTTATATCAGCTATGTAACGATTTTCCATGTGAAAAATACGATATTTGGATTAATCGTGCCGAATCTGTTGATGAACGCATTTAATATTATGCTGGTAAGAAATTACTTTTCACACAGTATACCAGAGGAAATCTATGAGTCTGCCAGAATTGATGGTGCAAGCGAATTCGTGATTTTCTTCAAACTGGTTCTTCCATTGTCTGTGCCGATTCTGGCCACAGTTGGACTGATGAGTGGCATCGCATACTGGAATGACTGGCAGAATGCCCTGTATTATATTGACGATAAATCCTTATATACAGTTCAGGCAGTGCTGAACGCGATCAATGAAAGTGTGGCTATGCTGGCATCTTTGGGAGGCACCGCCGGTGCATCTGCAGCTGACCTGCCATCAACCACGATCCGTATGGCAGTGGCAGTGGTTGGAATTTTCCCGGTGCTGGTGGCATATCCTTTCTTCCAGAAATATTTCGCAGCAGGTCTTATGGCTGGTTCTGTAAAAGGATGATTTGTGAAACGCAGGTAACTGCTCAGATAAAAAGGATGATAACAGGAGGAAACTATGAGCTTTTTTGGAGATATCCCACATGGAAAAAATGATCTCCCGCAGCTGCTTGCAATGAAAGCACCAGAATTTAATATTGAAGATGTAGACGGCGCAGAATATATGCTGGATCACAGAATGGAAGGATGCTTCTGTTTCGTCTGCACAAAAAAGATCGGCAGTATGGAAAATGCCAGAGCCCTGTTGAGAGAGGGTGACAAAAATATAAGAATTATCAGTGAAATCTGTAATGTAGGCCCATTTAGGGAAACAATCGTAGGTCTTTGCCTGCAGCCAGTGCTGACAGAGTATGATAAAGATTATCACATCCTGATTCAGGGAATCGTAGATGAGGATGGAAATGAAATGCAGCCAATGGAGTATTGCCTCCACACCCGTCCAAAGGCTGGAGAAGAACCGCGATATGAGAAAAGAGATCAGGTGACACTTAAGGTTGCCAGAGAGGGAATCGTGCTTTTAAAAAATGAGAAGCATGTGCTCCCCTTTGCACAAGAGGCAAAAATCAATGTTTTTGGAAGTGGTTTTGCAAAATTCCGTATCGGGGCATCCGGTGCAGGAAGAATTAATCCAAGATATCAGATCCGGTTGTTTGAGGGCATTGAAAATTATACATCTTTGAAGATAAATCCGGAGCTACGTAAATTTTATGCAGAAGCAACAGACACTCTTCCAGAGGAAGACGTGCTGAAAAGAGCAGTAGATTATGCGGATACCGCAATACTTGCACTGACCCGCGGTACAAGTGAGAATTTCGATAATCTTGCATTTAAAGGTGAATTTTATCTGACGGACGAAGAAGAAAGGCTGATCGAAAAGGTCAGCAGAACTTTTTCCCATACAGTGCTGTTGTTAAATACAGGATATCCTGTGGATGTCCGTTGTGTGGAAAAATATGGAATTGATGCAGTACTCTGGACCGGGCTTTGCGGAATGAACGGAGGCAGGGCAGTGGCAGAGATTCTTGCAGGAACAGTAAATCCATCTGGAAAGCTTCCGGATACCTGGAGCCTGACATGGGAAGAAATCCCGTCTTCCCGGAATTTCTATCAGCCGGAAACCCCACAGGAGCGGATAAGTGGCGGTTGTGAAAAGTATATTGACACGTTATATGAAGAAGGCTTGTATATTGGCTACCGTTATTTTGACACATTCAAAAAGAAAACAGCGTACAGCTTTGGACATGGACTTAGCTATACCACATTTGAATTTTCTGCCAGGGACGTGAAGTGGAGCAAGCCTGCTACGCTGGATGAGGCTGCCGTACAGATTTGCGTGTCTGTTACCAATACAGGGGACAGAGCCGGAAAAGAAGTGGTACAGCTGTATGCACAGCTTCCGGAGAAAAAACTGGAGCAGCCTTTCCGCAGACTGGCTGGTTTTGCAAAAACAAAATTGCTTCAGCCAGGTGAATGTCAGGAACTGAAGCTTACCATAAATGGACGGGAACTGGCATCCTTTGATATGGAAAATGCGTCCTGGATCTGCGAAGAAGGGGAATACAGACTTTTTGCAGGAGATTCACTGGAAAACAGCGTGGAGGTTTCCTGCTGGCAGCTGGATGAAGAGGTGACTTTATACCAGAGCAGGAATTATATGGCACTTCCGGAAGAATATGAGCTACGTATTCTTTCCAAAAAACAGGAAGAGCAGACCTATCCGAGTGGAAAAAATACCAGAATGACAGGTCTGGAAGGATTTTCATTCCAGGGGAAGCAGGTCTGGAAGGAAAACGGAAGCGATGTAGAAGTGATTGCAAATCAAAATAAAGAGCGAACAGATAGAAAAATGATTACCTGGGACATGGTAAAAGCAGATGAAAGCTTACTTGGAGCCTTTATTGGCCAGCTTTCCACCTATGACCTGGCGCGCATGGCAGTATGTGCCAAAAACGGCTGGGGAATGGATCAGAAGGGAGAAGCCGGAAGAATTTTCGTTATGGAGAAATACGGCACACCGGAATTTGTATTTGCAGATGGAAATAACGGAGTAAACCTGAATGAGAAAAACATTGGTTTCCCTTGTTCAGTGACTGTATGTGCAACTTTTAATGAAGAACTGGCTTATGAGACCGGAACTGCAATTGCAGATGAAGCGAAGGAAAAAGAAGTAAATGTGATTCTTGCGCCGGCGGCGAATCTTCACAGGAATCCGCTGGGAGGAAGAAATGCGGAATATTTCAGTGAGGATCCTTTCCTTGCAGGAAAAATGGCAGGAAATCACGGAAAAGGACTGGAAGATCATGGGGTAGCAAGTTGTATGAAACATATTGTGGCGAACAACTGCGAATCCTCAAGACTTAGAAATGACAGTATTATTGACGAAAGAACACTTCGGGAATTGTATTTAAAAGTATTTGAAGAAGCATTTACCGTTTACAAGCCAGCTTCTCTGATGACCGCCTATAACGGTGTAAACGGAGTTTTCTGTGCAGAAAACGGAGATATGTTACAGGGAATTTTTGAAAAAGAATTTGGATTTGATGGTTTCGTGATGACAGACTGGACCTCTTCTGATACCTGCGACATTGTAAAGGCAGTGGATGCAGGAAACGGCTGGATCACACCAGGCGGTATGGAAGATACACAGCCTATGCAGATTGTAAAAGGAGTGGAGGACGGCAAGATTGACCGGAAACGTCTTGAAAAAAGTGTATACAGAATGTTCCGGACAGTTTTGAAATTTTCCTGAAAAATGAAATTGAAGCAACATAAAGATAGCTAAAATAACGAAAAAGGTGATATTTATGTACGACGCATTTTATCCGGGGCAGGTGTGGCTGGACACGGAAGGAAAAAGAATCCAGGCACATGGAGGCTCTGTTATCTATATAGATGATACTTATTACTGGTATGGGGAAAACAAAGAAAAAACAGATGGAAAGAACGGAATCTGGCATTGGGGAGTACGCTGCTACAGCTCGAAAGACCTTTACAACTGGAAGGATGAGGGGCTGATCATTCCTCCGGAACCGGATGATCCTGATTCCAGTCTGCACCCTTCTGCGTGCATGGACAGACCTCATATTCTCTACAACCAGCAGACGAAAAAATATGTCTGCTGGCTGAAAATCATGAATAAAGATGGTACGCAGTCAGAAACAATTCTGACTGCAGACCACATACTGGGACCATATAAGAAAATCCGGGAAGGTCTTCGGCCACTTGGAATGAATGCAGGGGATTTTGATCTGGCAGCAGCGCCAGATGGCAAGGCATATTATTACTTTGAAAGGGTTCATACGGAAACCATCTGTGCGGATCTCACGGAAGATTACACAGATGTGACCGGCTACTACAGCACCCATTTTCCAAGAATCAGTCCACCCTATGTAAGAGAAGGAATCGCACATTTTATGCGAAAAGGAAAACATTATCTGCTAAGTTCCGGAACTACCGGATATCTGCCTAATCCCTCTGAAATCGCAGTAGGAGATTCCTGGCATGGACCATACCAGGTTCTTGGTGATCCGCACATGGAAGATCCAAGCCACACCTCTTTTCACAGTCAGATTTCCTGTGTACTGAAGGTTCCAGGGAAAAAAGATTTGTATATTGCCTGTGCTGACCGCTGGCTTCCAAAAAGAACTTATCTGAATTATCAGGATTATGCAGATAATTTTGAGGCAATCTTTAATCCGGAATCTGGAAAAGTACCAGACTGGTCTGTAGTGGAGCGAAAGGATAAAGAACATGGAATCCAGGCAGGTGCGGAAAATACCGACATTGCTGATTATGTATGGCTTCCCATCATATTCGAGAATGACAGGCCCGTAATCCGCTGGAGAGATTCCTGGAAACTGGAAGAGTTTGAATAACAGGGGGAGAAGAAGAATGAAGAAAACAAAATTTAACGAAGGATGGAAATATTGGACCGGAAGCGATGCCTTTGCCCTTGTATGGGGAATTGCAGGGGATGCCCGGGAAGTGACACTTCCCCATGATATTATGCAGGAAAAACCTGCCTATGCAGAAAGTAAAAATGGAGGGAATACCGGATTTAGGGACGGCGATATCTATAATTATGTGAAATTCTTTTTTGCAGATCCGTCTATGGAGCAGGAGACTGTAATGCTGAAATTTGATGGCATTTATATGAATTCTATGATTTACATAAATGGAGCACTAGCTGCAAAATGCCCTTATGGTTACAGTGGATTTTATGTACCTTTGAATTCCTATCTGAAATATGGGCAGGAAAATGAAATCCGTGTGATCGTACGCAATGGTGCCATGCCAAACAGCAGATGGTACAGCGGCGGTGGTATTTACCAGGATGTGTGGCTGCTTCGGGGGCCAATGACCTATCTGGCTCCGGAAGGTGTGCAGGCAGTAACAGAGAGCTTGGATGAGATTGCTGTGGTAAAAGTTCAGACAACCATTTGGAACCGCAGCACAGGTACACACAGACTGCGCCTTATAACGGAAATTCTGGAAAAAGATGGACAACTGGCAGCCGTACAGGAGGTTCCTCTGACAGTATTCGAAGGCGAAAAACGGAAAATGACAGGCCGCATTGTAGTGAAAAATCCAATGCCCTGGTCGGTGGATACTCCTTATCTCTATCAGATGAGAAGCCGTCTGTATGAAGGAGAAGAACTTCTGGACGAAAATGTGGAGACTTTTGGCATTCGTACCCTTGCACTGGACGCCGTTCACGGTCTGCGTGTAAATGGAAAAAGTGTGAAATTAAAAGGTGCTTGTATTCACCATGACAGTGGAATTCTTGGCGCTGCCACATTTTTGGATGCAGAGTACCGCCGGATTGACAGGATGAAAAAAGCAGGTTTTAATGCCATCCGTATGGCACATCATCCGGCTGCACCTGCACTTCTTAAGGCATGCGATGAGCTTGGCATGTATGTAATGGATGAAGTCAGCGATATGTGGACCCGCAGCAAAACTGATTATGATTATGGAATGTTCTTTTTTGAATGGTGGGAAAAGGATGTGGAAGCCATGGTGCGAAAAGACTTTAATCATCCCAGTGTAATCATGTATTCCGTGGGAAATGAGATTCCGGAAATTGGGACAGATCATGGGGCAAAGTTATGCCATGAGATATGTGAAAAGATCAAAGAACTGGATCCCATACGTTATACCCTGGCCTCCATTAATGGTGTATTTGCATCAGGAGATAAGATTCCGCAGATATTGGATGATCTGAAAACATCGGGAAAATTAGATGGAAATGTAAATGATTTTATGACATTTATGGCAACCCAGGAAGGAAAGCTTGATAAAATCGTTACCAACAAAATCGTGGGAGAACGAATCGATATGGCATGTGCCAATACGGATATTGCCGGATACAATTATATGACTGCCCGTTATGAAATGGATGGGAAAGAACATCCGGACAGAGTGATCGTAGGCAGTGAAACCAACCCGCCGGATATTGCAGATAACTGGGAATATGTAAAACGCCTCAGCTATGTGATCGGTGATTTTACCTGGACAGGATGGGATTATATTGGAGAAGCCGGAATAGGAATCCCGGCTTACCCACAGGAGGAAGGCGGCTTCCAAGCAGGATTTCCATGCCAGCTGGCATATTGCGGAGACATAGATATTACAGGCTTCAGACGACCGCTTTCTTATTTCCGTGAGATCGTATTTGGTGAAAGAAAAGTGCCTTATATTGCTGTTCAGAATCCAGAAAAATACGGTCAGCCATTATTCAAAACGCCATGGGTAATGAGTGATACACTTTCTTCCTGGACCTATCCGGGAATGGAGAAAAAGCCTGTGATCGTGGAGGTTTATGCACCTGGCGACCAGGTGGAGCTGTTTCTGAATGGAACAAGCCTTGGGAAAAAAGCCAGTGGAAGCAAGGCGGGATTTAGAACCCTGTTTGAAACTGTTTATGAGCCGGGAACCCTGGAAGCTGTTGCTTATGAAGGGGAAAAAGAGCTTGGGAGAATGGTATTACAGACCGCTGGAAATGAGGAGATTTTAGAGGCTGATATTCAGAATGGAAAAGCTGGGGAACTTGTATTTGTGGAAATTTCAAATCGTGATAAGAATGGAATCGCGATTGAAAATCATGAGTGCAACCTGACATGTGAGACCTCTGATGATGTGAAATTCTGGTTCGGAAGCGGAAATCCTAAGACGAAATATCCATACATTACAAACGAAACCAGCACCTGGCACGGAAGAGCCTTACTTGTTGTAAGAAAAACGAAAAAGGACGATCCTGTCAATCTGAAGGTGCGCTCAGAAAACAAAACATTGGAGATTACCGTCTGAGAGTTCTGAAATAGCTACACCAATCACTTGTCTGGGAATCCGACTGTACAGGTGAAAAATGGGAAATCCCCAAAAAAGGAAAATACAGGAAGAAAGAGGACATCAGAATATGAAAGTTTCAGGCTTAAAAATAAATGGTATTACAGATCCAGTTGGATTTTCTTTTGACCGTATCTTATGCTCCTGGAAGGTAACCGACACCAGTGCAAAGCGTCAGCAAATGGTACGCATCCAGATCAGTGCAACGGAAGATTTTTCCGGAATCCTGTATGAGAAAGAGGGCAGTGAGCTCTGCTCAAACGAAACAAAGCTGGACTTTTTCCCAGAGCCATGCACCAGATATTACTGGCGTGTGACTGTGACAGCTGATAATGGGGAAACTGCTTCCAGTAAACCTGCATTTTTTGAAACTGGAAAAATGAATCAGCCCTGGACTGCCAGGTGGATTGGTGCTTCCAGGGAAGACACCTTTCATCCGGTTCTGACAAAGCAGTTTTCCATTGGAAAAAGAATAAAAAAAGCCCGTCTGTATATTTGCGGGCTTGGTCTGTATGAAGCCTATGTGAATGGAAAAAAGGCTGGAAATGAATATCTGGCTCCGTTTTTAAATGATTATGAAGCATGCTACCAGTATCAGACTTACGATGTCACCAGGCTTTTGAAGGATTTTGCCGCAGGGGAAAAGAAGTGTGAAAACCAGGAACTGGAAGAGGAAAATACAATTGAGATTTTACTTGGAAAAGGATGGTACATGGGAACTTTCGGACTGAAAAACCAGTCCTGCCTTTTCGGGGATGAGATGAAAGCGATTGCAGAGCTTCATGTGGATTATGAGGACGGAAGCCAGGAAGTGATCGGTACAGATGAAAGCTGGAAGTATCGTGGAAGTGACATTGAAGACAGTGGAATCTACATGGGTGAGATCTATAACCACAGTCTCTGGGAAAACTGTGAGAACCCTTGGAAAAAGGTGGAAATAAAGACCGCACCAGGCAGACTGACAGAGCGTTACAGCCTTCCGGTTGTGGCGAAAGAAGAGCTTCATCCAAAAGAAATCATCCATACACCTGCAGGAGAAACTGTGGTGGATTTCGGCCAGAATCATGCCGGATTCATGGAATTTGAGGCAGATTTTCCCAAGGGAACCAGAATCGTCATTGAATGCGGTGAGGTTCTGCAAAATGGCAATTTCTATCACGACAATTACAGAGATGCCAAAGCAGAATTTGTCTACGTTTCGGATGGCAGAAAAGAAAAGGTAAGACCACATTTCACTTATTTTGGCTATCGGTATCTGAAAATAAGTGGCTGGCCATTTGAAGTTACGAGGACCTCTATCGTATCGAAGGTGATTTATTCCGATATGGAACGTACCGGTTATTTTGTAACTTCAAATCCAAAGATCAACAGGCTTTATGAAAACTGTCTGTGGGGAATGAAATCGAATTTCATTGATCTTCCCACAGACTGTCCACAGCGAAGCGAACGCCTGGGCTGGACTGGTGATGCACAGGTCTTTGCCCCTACCGCATCCTACCATATGGATACCAGGGCTTTTTACAGGAAATTTCTGAAAGACCTGCACAGTGAACAGCAAAGGGCTGATGGGGCGATTCCCAATTATATTCCGTCTAAAGGGGATTTTGGAACTGCCAGTGTGTGGGGCGATGCAGGTACCTTTATTCCGGCACTTTTGTATCGGGATTTCGGCAGTCTGGAAGAGTTGCGGGAATTTTACCCCATGATGCGTGAATGGGTGGATTATATGCACCGGGCAGACATAAGAAACGGCGAGACCGGCTTTTTCAGAAATGGTTTTCAGTTTGGCGACTGGCTTGCTTTAGACGGTCCTACGGAGCAGAGCTTTAAAGGCAGTACAGATGACGATTATATTGGCACCGTCTACTATTACCAGTCAGTTTCTCTGACTGCACAGGCTGCGAGAGAACTGGGATATGAAGAAGAGGCAGAAAAGTATGAGAAACTGGCAGGGAAGATTAGGAACGCGGTTCTGGATGAGTATTTTACAGCTACAGGAAGATTTGCACTGGATACTCAGGCCTCTTACATTATTGCCCTGAAATTTGGACTGTATAGAGATAAGGAAAGGCTGATCCGTCAGTTCCAGGAACGTCTGAAAAAGGATGCCTACAAAATACGGTGTGGATTCGTTGGTGCTCCCCTTTTGTGCATGACACTTGGAGAAAATAAAATGGAAAAGCTGGCATATGATTTTATTTTCCAGGAGGAGTTCCCAAGCTGGCTCTATTGTGTAAATCTGGGGGCTACCACCATATGGGAAAGATGGAATTCTCTTTTGCCGGATGGAAGCATCAGCGGTACAGGGATGAATTCCCTGAACCATTATGCATATGGCTCTGTGGTAGAATTTTTCTATGCATATATTGCAGGAATCCGCCCGGCAGAACCAGGATACAAAAAAGCCATAATCGCACCTGTACCGGACATGCGTCTCCATTTTTGCAAATGTTGTTATCATTCTGCCAGCGGAAACTATGTTTCAGAGTGGAAAATTGATAATAATGGAATATTTCATCATCATGTGGAAATTCCATTTGGTTGTGAAGCCAAGGTACAGCTTCCGAGAAGCGGAGGACGAAAAGAGCAGCTTTTTGCAGGATGCTATGACTTTTCCTACCAGCCTGACCAGGATTTCCGCAAGATCTATGATGAAAATACAAGACTGAGCCAGATCGCGAAGGATTCTGAAGTGCTGGATATTCTAAAAGAAGACCTGCCAGCAGCCTATCAGATGGTAATGAGCCGGAATCCGGAGCATATGGAGCGTAGCCTGAATGAACTAAAAGATTTATTTTTTATGGGAATCACACCAGAAGCAGCAGATAAGGCAATTAAAAAAATAAGTTCTTTGGAGAGATGGGAGATATAGTCTTAGAATAGGTGATTTTACATGAAAACGGAGGATTTAGCATGAAATCAGAAGTGATTTATTTATATAAAGACAGAACAGATGTTACCTTGACAACTTATGTACTGGATGATTCCAGAGAGATGCTGAATGGTGGAAAAAGACCGGCAGTTCTGATCTGTCCTGGCGGTGCTTACCTGTCCTGCTCAGACAGGGAAGGAGAGCCGGTAGCAATGGCATTTGCCGCAATGGGCTATCATGCTTTCGTACTGCGGTATTCCACCTATGGGGAAGAAGCATTTAAAACCGGATTTCGTGACATGGTCCGGAAACCGGAATGCGAGCATCCCATGCCAATGAGAGAGATCGGCCTGGCAATTTTGAAAATCAGAGAAAAAGCACAGGAATGGCTGGTGGATACAGATAAGATTGTTTTGTGCGGCTTTTCAGCAGGTGCACACAACTGTGCCATGTATATCACAAACTGGCACCGTCCGGTGATCACGGAATATTTTGGTAAACCAGCCAGCTTTTTCCGTCCGGCAGCATGCATTCTTGGATACTGTCTCAGTGATTATCTGTACATGAAAGAAAATACAACAGATAAGGCATTTTTTGATGGTTCCAACCAGGCATTTCTTGGAACTGCCAATGCATCAGATGAGCTTCTGCGCGAAGTCAGCCCGGCCCTTAATGTGACAGAAAACACACCGCCAGTGTATCTGTGGGCAACGGCTGCAGATCCTATGGTTCCGGTGCAGCACAGCCTGAGAATGGCACATGCCCTGGCAGACCACAAAATTCCATTTGAGCTTCATATCTTTGAAGAAGGACCACATGGCTTAAGTCTTTCCACCCAGGCCAGTGCACAGGCACGCTCCCAGATTTATCCCGATGCTGCGAAATGGGTGCCGCTTGCTTCTGCCTGGATGCAAAAGCATTTTGCATTGGAGCTGGAAGAAATAACGCCATTTGAGGCAATGATGATGGCAGGAGAAATGCCGGTATGAAGCTGAATGAAAAGCCATTTTATCTTTCTGAAAAAGATATTGAATGGGTAAAAGAAACCTTAGCATCCATGTCCGTGGAGGAAAAAATCGGCCAGCTGTTCTGCCTTACAGACATGATTACAGATGAGGAACAATTAAAGGAAATGATCAGGAAATATAAGCCGGGCGGATTTATGTACCGCTCCGGAAATGCCCTGGAAATCCAGAATGCCCAGCGTGTTATGCAGGAAACAAGCAGGATTCCCCTTTTGTTATCCTGCAATCTGGAAAGCGGTGGAAACGGCGTGGCTGATTCCGGAACCTTCTTTGGCAGACAGCTTCAGGTGGCTGCAACAGATGAAAAAGAGCAGGCGAAAAGACTGGGCATGATCTGTGGACGGGAAGGTGGAGCCACTGGGTGTAACTGGGCTTTTGCTCCTATCGTGGATATTGATTTTAACTGGAGAAATCCCATCACAAACGTGAGAACCTACGGTTCAGATCCAGAGCGGGTGCTGACTATGGCAGATGCCTATATTGACGGTATCCGGGAAGCAGATCCCGGTATGGCTGCATGTATCAAGCATTTTCCAGGAGACGGAGTGGATGAAAGAGACCAGCATCTGCTTCCTACAGTAAATTCTTTATCTGTGGAAAAATGGGAATCCACATATGGAAGGGTATATGGAAAGCTGATTGAAAAAGGGGTAAAAACTGTAATGGTGGGACATATTCTCCAACCGGAAATGACAAGGAAAATGTGTCAGGGAATAAAGGATGAAGAAATCCTTCCGGCATCTGTGAACCGCTATCTGATGACAGACCTGTTAAGAGGTCAGCTTGGCTTTGAAGGGCTGATTACTACGGATGCAACTCCGATGGTAGGCTTCACTGGTATGATGTCCCGAAAAGAAGCACTTGCTAAGGCTTTGATGGGTGGTGCCGATGTACTTTTGTTCTGCAAAAACATAGATGAGGATTATGCCGGAATCAGGGAATATCTGGAAAAAGGAAGGATCACCATGGAGCGTATTGACGAAGCAGTTATGCGGCAGCTGGCACTAAAAGCCAGCTTAAAGCTCCATGAAAAACAGAAAAACAACACACTTGTACCCGAAAAGGAAGCTCTTTTGGTAATTGGCTGTAAGGAGCACGCTGACTGGGCAAAAGAATGTGCGGATAAAGCAATTACTTTGGTAAAAGACAACCAGAAGCTTCTTCCCATTTCCCCAGCCAGAACAAAAAGAATCCGTCTTACCGTTCTGGGAGAGGAAAAAAGTGGTGCATTTGGAGATGGTGGAACGGTAGGGGAGTTATTAAAAAATGCGCTGTCCAAGGCTGGTTTTACCGTATCCATGTATGACTATGCAACTATGGAACGAGGCGAAATTTTTACCGCTGGAATCGAAGAGATGAAGGAAAAATTTGATCTTTCCATCGTAGCTGCAAACATTGCAACCGGCTCCAACCACACCACAAGAAGGGTTGAATGGATTGATCTGATGGCGGCAAATGAGCCCTGGTATACAAAAGAAATCCCCACCATGTTTATCAGCTTCTGTAATCCCTATCATATGATAGACGTTCCGTTTATCAGTACATTTATTAACTGCTATTCTTCCAGCTCTTACTGTGTTGATGCGGTTGTAGAGAAAATAATCGGAAAGAGCAGCTTCAATGGAAAAAGCCCTGTGGATCCCTGGTGCCAGGAGGTGTGGGGAGCACGGTTTATGTGACGAGAGGTGAAAAAAATATGCACAAAGGACTGTTATTTGATCTGGATGGGGTAATCGTAGATACTGCCAGATATCATTATCTTGCCTGGAAAGAACTGGCGCAGGAGCTGGGAATCCCTTTTACCAGAGAAGACAATGAACGGTTGAAGGGAGTCAGCCGGAACCGTTCATTTGAGATCATTCTGGAAATTGGAAACAGGCAGATGGAGGAAGCCCAGAAAGAGTATTACTGTACCCGCAAAAACGGAATATATCTGGAATATCTTCAGACATTAAGTGAAAAGGATATTCTTCCAGGTGTCCAGGAATTTCTGGAAGCTGCTAGAGCAAAAGGGTATCGTACAGCACTTGGCTCAGCAAGTAAAAATGCGGTTTTCATATTGGAAAAACTGAAACTGTCTGAGAGCTTTGATGCAGTCATAGATGGAAACAAGGTATCCAAGGCAAAGCCGGATCCAGAGGTATTTCTGAATGGAGCTGCTGCTTTGGGGCTTGCAGGCTGTGACTGTATTGTATTTGAGGATGCAGCAGCAGGTATAAAGGCAGCCCATGCCGGTGGGATGAGAGCAGTTGGTATCGGGAAACCAGAGATCCTTTCAGAAGCTGACTATGTGATCAGGGGATTTGAGAAAATCACAATTGAAGAGATTGAGCAGGAAATAATGTAAGAAATCGTAAAAAAATAATTTCCTAAAAAGGAAAGTTTTACGAAAAATGCTTGACAATTTAATTCTGGTATGCTATTTTTTATAAAAATCAATTTAACAAACTAAACCGTTGAAGCGGAAATAAAAACAATCGTGCACCCACAGAGAGTCCGGGAGGCTGAGAACCGGATGGTAATGCAGTTTGTAAGAGCTATTTGGAAGAGGCTGTAGAGAAAAGCAGTGGTTCCCATAGCTCGCTAAATGGGCCGCTGAGGGCGCATGGAACGGCTGATAAGCCAAGTATGATGCGACGTAAGACATACGTCAGTTGTCAGGAATATGATGGTATTCCGTTAAGAGCACGATTTTTGTATCGTGAATCAAGGTGGCACCGCGGGTGGATTATCCAGACCCGTCCTTGACAGACATAGAAGTTCTGTCATGGACGGGTCTTTTTACGTAATAAGAAATTTCGTTAGAGCCTTCTATTACATAAAAGACACTTCGTGCCAAGGCATATTCTTTGGGACAAAGTTACGGCAGGACATGGAAAGGAAGTTTGTATGACAATTCTTGCTTTTAACCATCATGTTTTTGCATGCATGGCAAAGTGAGTCGCTGTGAACTTGGTGAATCGTAAAAGTTCAGAAAAAACGGGAGGTGCTCTATGTATCCAACATTTGACAAGATCAGGGAAATGGCAGCAGCGGGAGATTACAAAAGAATTCCCATCTGCAAAGAGTTATATGCAGACAGTTACACACCGGTAGAGATGATGAGAATCTTACAAAAGGCAAGTCACCACTGCTATCTGCTGGAAAGTGCCAGTCAGAACGAGGTGTGGGGCAGATATTCTTTTCTTGGATATGACCCTTCTATGGAAATTACCTGTACAGATGGGACACTGCGAATCCGACGGACGGATGAATTGTTTGAAAAGAAAACGGATGCTTTGGAAACTGGAAAAGCGGAAACGAACAAAGCGGATGCCCTTCATATTGGAAAAAAACAGTCAGAAGCGGTCATGCAGGTTACTCATCCAGGTGACGCTATCCGGAAAATCATCCAGCAGTATAAAAGCCCTGTGATGGACAACATGCCTACCTTCACCGGTGGTCTGGTGGGCTATTTCTCCTATGATTACATCAAATACAGCGAACCAAAGCTGGAATTAAAAGACGAAGAAGCCCAGGATTTCCGGGATCTGGATCTGATGCTGTTTAACGATGTGATCGCGTTCGACCATTACCGCCAGAAGGTTCTTCTCATCACAGGGGTGATGACAGATGATCTTGAAAAGTCCTATAAACAGGCCAGTGAAAAACTGGAAGAAATGACGGAGCTGATCAAAAAGGGTGAGAAAAAAATCTTTCCTCCGATCAGGCTTCAGTCCCAGATCAAGCCTCAGTTTCCAAAAGAAAAATACTGTGAGATGGTGGAAAAAGCCAGGCATTATATTCATGAGGGAGATATTTTCCAGGTGGTGCTTTCAAACCCTATGCGGGCAAAGGCAGAGGGCAGCCTGTTCGATACCTACAGAGTACTCCGTGCGACCAATCCCTCTCCATATATGTTTTATTTTTCCAGTGATGATATTGAAATTGCCGGAGCTTCTCCGGAAACACTGGTAAAGCTGGAGCATGGGAACTTAAGTACCTTTCCTCTTGCCGGAACAAGACCACGTGGAAAAAATGCAGAAGAGGATAAGGCTTTGGAGGCAGATCTTCTTCAGGACGAAAAGGAACTGGCAGAGCACAATATGCTGGTGGATCTTGGCAGAAATGATATTGGAAAAATCAGCAGGCTTGGTAGTGTAAAAGTAGAAAAGTACCTGACAGTAGAGCGATATTCCTGCGTCATGCATCTTGGCTCTACCGTAACCGGAGTTATTCAGGAAGGAAAGGATGCCATAGATGCTGTAGATGCTGTTTTACCTGCCGGTACTCTTTCAGGAGCACCGAAATTCAGGGCCTGCCAGATCATTCAGGAATTAGAACAAAGTAAGCGCGGCATTTACGGTGGAGCAATCGGATATGTGGATTTCACCGGAAATCTGGATGTATGTATTGCAATCCGCCTGGTTTATAAAAAGAAGGATGAGATTTGTATTCGTTCAGGTGCCGGAATCGTGGCAGACAGTGTGCCGGAAAAAGAATTTGAAGAGTGCCAGAATAAGGCAAGAGCAGTGGTAAGGGCCATCAGCCAGGCAGAGGAGGGATTGGAATGATTTTACTAATTGATAATTACGACAGCTTTTCCTATAACCTGTATCAGCTGATCGGATCTGTAAATCCAGATGTGCAGGTGGTAAGAAACGATGCGGTTTCCCTTGAGGAGATTGAAAAGATGGCACCGGAAGCCATCGTGCTTTCCCCGGGACCGGGAAGACCGGAGGATGCAGGAATCTGTATTCCTGTAATAAAAGAGTTTGCAGGCAAAATCCCAATTCTGGGCGTGTGCCTTGGCCATCAGAGCATCTGCGAAGCATTTGGCGGCGTTGTCTCTTACGCAAAGGAATTAAAGCACGGCAAGCAGGATGAGATGATCCGTACTTGTGACAGTGTCCTTCTAAATGGACTGCCAGAACGGTTCCAGGCAGCCAGATATCACTCCCTTGCGGCAAGGGAAGAAACCCTTCCAAAGGAACTGATCGTGACTGCCAAGTCAGAGGATGGAGAAATCATGGCAGTAGAACATAAAGATTATCCGGTATACGGCGTGCAATTCCATCCGGAATCTGTTATGACCCCGGACGGAAAAAAGATGATAGAGAATTTCTTGAAAGGAGCAGAAAAATGATCAGAGAAAGCATTATCAAATTATCCAAAAAACAGGACTTAACATATCAGGAAGCAGAAGAGGTTATGGATGAGATTATGAGCGGAAAAGCAACTCCGGTTCAGATGTCCGCTTATCTGACTGCATTAGCATTAAAAGGTGAGACCATCGACGAGATTACAGCATCCGCAGCAGGCATGAGAGCACACTGCATTAAGCTGCTCCATGACATGGATGTGCTGGAAATCGTGGGAACAGGCGGAGACGGATCCAATTCTTTTAATATTTCCACAACTGCTTCCCTGGTGATCTCAGCAGGCGGCGTACCGGTAGCAAAACACGGAAACCGTGCCGCTTCCTCCAAATCCGGTGCTGCGGATGTGTTAGAAGCACTTGGTGTAAAGATCACCATTCCGCCGGAAAAAAGCCAGGAACTTCTGGAAAAAATCGGGATCTGTTTCCTGTTTGCCCAGAATTACCACATTGCAATGAAGTATGTAGCACCGATCCGTAAAGAGCTGGGAATCCGCACCGTATTTAATATTCTTGGACCTCTCAGCAACCCGGCTGGCGCCAATATGGAGCTGATGGGTGTTTATGATGAGGATCTTGTACAGCCGCTGGCACAGGTTATGGCAAACTTAGGCGTGACAAGAGGAATGGTCGTATTTGGACAGGACAGCTTAGATGAGATCTCTATGAGCGCACCTACTTCTGTATGCGAAATTAAGGATGGAAAATTTACTTCCTATGTATTGACTCCAGAGCAGTTCGGATATAAGCGCTGCCAAAAAGAAGAACTTCAGGGAGGAACCCCACAGGAAAACGCCGCAATCACAAGAGCAATTCTGGAAGGCCAGGAGACTGGGGCAAAACGCCAGGCAGTCTGCCTGAATGCTGGTGCAGCACTTTATATTGCAGGAAAGGCAGATGATCTTGCTTCCGGAGTGAAGCTGGCAGAAGAGCTGATCGACAGCGGCGCAGCCTTGAAGAAGCTGGAAGAGTTTATTGAAATGAGCAATATGGAATAACATAATAGAGAAAGATTTTATAACAAAAATGATAAAATAAAACAGCAGTAGGAGATATCATGAGTATTTTAACGGAAATAGCAGCACGAACCAGGGAACGGATTGAAGAAGAAAAATTTAAGGTTCCAACAAGGGTCCTGATGTCACAGCTGGATTCGGAACTGGCGAAGCATGCAATGGAGAAGCAGAGTTTTCTGGATGCTTTAAGAAAGCCGGGAATGTCTTATATCTGCGAGGTGAAAAAGGCGTCCCCCTCCAAAGGGCTGATCGCGCCGGATTTTCCTTATCTGAATATTGCAAAAGAGTATGAGGCAGCAGGTGCTTCCGCAATTTCCTGCCTTACAGAACCCTTTTATTTTCAGGGATCTGACAGGTATCTGCAGGAGATTGCAGGGAATGTGAACATTCCGGTGCTTCGCAAGGACTTTACGGTAGATGAGTATATGATCTACCAGGCCAAGGCTTTTGGTGCTTCAGCCGTGCTTCTGATCTGTGCCATTCTGGACAATGTACAGCTGAAAGCTTTTGGAGAACTGGCGCAGGATCTGGGACTGGATGCCCTGGTGGAAGCCCATGATGAGTGGGAAGTAGACAGGGCGCTGAATCTTGAGGCGAAGATCGTGGGAGTCAATAACCGGAATCTTCATGATTTTACCGTAGATATGGAAAACAGCGTGCGGCTTCGAAAGATGGCACCGGAGAATACAGTATTTGTCTCAGAAAGCGGAATTAAAACATCTAAGGATATTCGTATTTTGTACCAGAATAAAGTGGACGCCGTACTCATCGGCGAAACCCTTATGCGAAGCCCGGATAAGAAGGCAGCGCTTGAGGAACTGAATAAAGACATTGTTTAAAAAGTGAAAAGGAATAGAACAATATGGCAAAATTAAAAATCTGCGGACTGACATGTGAGGCAGATGTTGCAGCAGTAAATGAGGTGAAGCCAGACTTCGCAGGATTCGTAATAGAGGTACCGGGAAGACGCCGGAGCGTTACACCAGAACAGGTGAAAGTCCTGGTTAAGGGACTGAATGAAGAGACCCTTCCGATAGGCGTGTTCGTAGATGCGCCGCCGGAACTGCCCATCTCGTTACTAAGAGATGGAACCCTGTGGGCAGCACAGCTTCACGGAAACGAGGACGAAGACTATATTGAAAAGATCCAGAACATGACCGGAAAGCCCGTGATCAAGGCATTTTCCATCAAAACTTCAGAGGACGTAAAGCGTGCCCTTCGAAGTCCTGGCGACTATATCCTTCTGGATCAGGGAGCCGGCGGAACCGGAGAAATCTTTGACTGGGATCTGGTTCCCCCTGTAAAGCGTCCCTTTTTCCTGGCAGGCGGCCTCGCCCCCGAAAACCTTCGAACTGCCATTGCAAAGCTGCATCCCTGGGCGGTAGACATCAGCAGCAGCCTTGAAACCGATGGCAAAAAAGACCCAGCCAAAATCCGCCAGCTCTCTAAAATGCTGAAACAGATCAACACTCTGGAAGCTTACAAAAAAGAGCGCGAGGCAGATTACTAAAGTATAAAGGAAAGGAACAACACCATGTCAAAAGGAAGATTTGGAATTCACGGCGGTCAGTACATTCCCGAAACCCTGATGAACGCCGTAATTGAACTAGAAGAAGCCTACAATCACTACAAAGATAACCCAGAATTCAACCGGGAACTTACCGAACTTTTAAATGAATATGCCGGCCGTCCTTCCCGCCTCTACTACGCAGCCCACATGACCGAAGACTTAGGCGGAGCCAAAGTATACCTCAAAAGAGAAGACTTAAACCACACAGGCGCCCACAAAATCAACAACGTCTTAGGCCAGGTTCTCCTTGCCAAAAAGATGGGAAAAACCCGTGTGATCGCAGAAACCGGAGCCGGCCAGCACGGCGTAGCAACCGCTACCGCAGCAGCCCTCATGGGAATGGAATGTGAAGTTTTCATGGGAAAAGAGGACACCGAACGTCAGGCCTTAAACGTATACAAAATGCGTCTCCTTGGTGCCAAAGTCCATCCTGTGACCTCTGGAACTGCAACCCTGAAGGATGCCGTATCCGAAACCATGCGCGAGTGGACCAACCGAATTGCTGACACCCACTACGTACTTGGTTCTGTTATGGGCCCCCATCCTTTCCCAACTATTGTCCGTGATTTTCAGGCAGTTATCTCCAAAGAAATCAAAGAGCAGATGCTGGAAAAAGAAGGCAAGCTCCCGGATGCAGTCCTTGCATGCGTAGGCGGCGGCTCCAATGCCATCGGAACCTTCTATCATTTCATTGAAGACAAAGACGTACAGCTCATCGGCTGTGAGGCAGCAGGAAGAGGCGTCAATACAGCAGAAACAGCAGCCACCATCGCCACAGGCAAGCTTGGCATTTTCCACGGAATGAAATCCTATTTCTGCCAGGACGAGTACGGCCAGATCGCTCCCGTATACTCTATTTCCGCAGGCCTTGACTATCCGGGAATCGGACCGGAGCATGCCCATCTTTATGACACCGGCCGCGCCCAGTATGTGCCTGTAACCGACGAAGAAGCGGTAGAAGCATTTGAATATCTTTCCAGAACAGAAGGCATCATTCCGGCAATCGAAAGCGCCCACGCAGTTGCCTACGCAAGAAAAATCGTACCAAAGATGAGAAAAGACCAGAGCGTTGTCATCACCATTTCCGGCCGCGGTGACAAAGACTGCGTGGCAATTGCAAGATACAGAGGGGAGGATATCCATGAGTAACAAAATCACAGAAGCGTTTGCAAAAGGAAAAGCATTTATTCCGTTTATTACCTGCGGAGATCCGTCACTGGAAATCACAGAGCAGCTTGTATACGCAATGGAAGAGGCAGGGGCAGACCTGATCGAGCTTGGAATTCCATTTTCCGATCCCACAGCAGAAGGTCCTGTGATCCAGGAAGCCAATGTCGGCGCGTTAAGCGGCGGCGTAACCACAGATAAGGTTTTTGACATGGTAGCAAAGATCCGTCAGAAAACAGCCATCCCTATGGTGTTCATGACCTATGCCAATGTTGCTTTTTCCTATGGAACAGAGCACTTCATAAAGAAAGCAGCAGAAGTGGGAATGGATGGACTGATCCTTCCAGATGTACCTTTTGAGGAAAAAGAAGAGTTCGATACCGTATGCAAACAGTATGGTCTGGATCTGATCTCCCTGATCGCTCCAACCTCCCATGAGCGCATTACCCAGATTGCAAAAGAGGCAAACGGCTTTGTATACTGCGTATCTTCCCTTGGTGTAACCGGAACCAGAACACAGATCACAACGGATATCGGAGGTATGGTAAAGCTTGTAAAAGCAGTCAAGGATATTCCCTGTGCGGTTGGCTTTGGAATTTCCACCCCGGAGCAGGCAAAGAAGATGGCAGCCCAGTCTGACGGTGCTATTGTAGGATCTGCTATTGTGAAGCTGTGCGCAGCCCACGGGGAAAACTGTGTTCCTTATGTAAAGGAATATGTGAAATCCATGAAGGATGCAGTCAGAGAAGCCTAAAAAAATAAGAAGTGCAAATAAAAATTTTTTTGTGCATCAATATTCTAAAAAGAGTATAAAAGAGGGCAAAAGCGTTGACAATTTGCCCTCTTTTTTTTATAGTATCATATGTGAATCAAATTTTATGTGTAAAATAAGGTAATGAAAAAGAGGAATGAAGTTGGAGAAAAAACTGGTATTTATTTTTAATCCCAAAGCAGGGAAAGGAAAAATCAAAACATCTCTGATGGAGATTGTAGATATCTTCAACAAATGCGGCTATGAAGTGATCATCCGTGCCACTCAGGCCCCCAGAGATGCCTACGAACAGGTGAAAAAATATGCAGACCAGGTAGATCTGATCGTCTGCAGCGGCGGTGACGGTACCCTGGATGAAGTGGTAACCGGAATCACCGAGGTGGGAAGCAATGTGCCGATCGGCTACATTCCTGCCGGAAGCACCAATGATTTTGCCAACAGTCTTTTTATGCCCAAGAATATGCTGGATGCTGCATCTATGATCATGGACGGGGAGATCTATAAGTGTGATGTTGGAAGATTCAATCATCAGACCTTTGCATATGTGGCTGCCTTTGGCCTTTTTACAGATGTGTCCTACGAGACCAGCCAGGACCTGAAGAATATTCTTGGCCATCTGGCCTATGTTCTGGAGGGTGCCAAGAGACTTCTGGATATCAAATCCTACCATATGAAAGTAGTGACAGAGAGCGGCGTGATCGAGGATAATTTCATCTACGGCATGGTCACCAATTCCAGATCCGTAGGCGGTTTTAAGAACCTGACCAAGGATGTGGATATGAATGACGGCCTTTTTGAGGTCACCCTGATCGTACAGCCGAAGAATCCTTTGGAAATGCAGGAAATTATCCGGAATCTTCTTAGCATGGAAGACAATTCTGACCTGATCTATTCCTTCAAGGCAAGGAAGCTTACCATTGAAGCGGATGAGGCGGTTGCGTGGACCCTGGACGGTGAGTACGGCGGAAGCCCTGAGGTTGTGGAGATTGAGAATCTGAAGCAGGCTTTGAATCTTCGCCTGAGAAGTGCACAGTAGAGTAGGGAAAATACCTGCGCGAAAGGTCAGCAAGCTGCCCAAGATAAAATAAAACCAGTAATGTGTGATGAATGAGAGGAGAGGAACAATGGGAGATTATGTTAATGTGAAGGAATTATTCGGATGTGATGTATTCAATGATTCCGTCATGCAGGAACGTTTGCCGAAGAAAGTTTACAAGGAACTGAAGAAGACCATTGAGGAAGGCAAGGAGCTTTCCATGGAGATCGCAGATGTGGTTGCCCATGAGATGAAGGAATGGGCCATTGAGAAAGGCGCTACTCATTACAGCCACTGGTTCCAGCCCCTTACAGGCGTAACTGCAGAGAAGCATGACGCATTTATCACCGCACCTATGGAGAATGGAAAGGTTCTTCAGAGCTTTTCCGGCAAAGAGCTGATCAAAGGTGAGCCAGATGCTTCATCTTTTCCATCCGGCGGGCTTCGTGCAACCTTTGAGGCGAGAGGCTATACAACATGGGATTGTACCTCACCGGCATTTGTAAGACATGACGCAGCTGGCGGAACCTTATGTATCCCTACTGCATTCTGTTCCTACACAGGAGAGGCGCTGGATCAGAAAACCCCGCTTCTTCGTTCTATGGAAGCAATCAACACACAGGCATTACGCCTTCTCAGACTTTTCGGAAATACAACCTCCAGAAGAGTAACTCCTTCTGTTGGCGCAGAGCAGGAATATTTCCTTGTAGATAAAGAAAAATATATGCAGAGAAAGGATCTGGTTTACACCGGACGTACTCTTTTTGGCGCAATGCCGCCGAAGGGACAGGAGATGGATGACCATTATTTCGGAACTATCCGTCAGAGAGTTTCTGCATACATGAAAGAAGTAAATGAAGAGTGCTGGAAGTTAGGCGTGACAGCCAAGACACAGCATAATGAAGTAGCACCTGCACAGCATGAGCTGGCTCCAATCTACGCTCCGGTTAACATCGCAGCAGACCACAACCAGATCATGATGCGCATTCTGAAGAAAGTAGCAAGCCGTCATGGAATGCGCTGCCTTCTTCATGAGAAACCATTTGCAGGACTGAACGGATCCGGCAAGCACAACAACTGGTCCCTTACTACAGACGATGGAATCAATCTTCTGGAGCCTGGCAAGACACCTCACGAGAATATCCAGTTCCTTCTGGTGCTTACCTGTATCTTAAAGGCAGTTGACAAGCATGCAGATCTTCTTCGTGAGTCCGCAGCAGATGTTGGAAACGACCAGCGTCTTGGAGGACATGAGGCTCCGCCGGCTGTTATCTCTGTATTCCTTGGAGAACAGCTTGAGGACGTGCTGGAGCAGCTGATCAGCACCGGAACCGCAACAAGAAGCAAGACTGGCGAGAAGCTTGCTACAGGCGTTAAGACCCTTCCGGATTTTATGAAGGATGCCACAGATCGCAACCGTACTTCCCCATTTGCTTTTACCGGAAACAAATTCGAGTTCCGTATGGTTGGCTCCAAGGATTCCATTTCCGCATGCAATGTAGTGCTGAACACCATTACAGCGGAAGCATTCAAGGAAGCCTGCGACATTCTGGAGAAAGCCGAGGACTTCGATCTGGCTGTCCATGACCTGATCAAGAAATATGCAACAGAGCATCAGAGAATCGTATTTAACGGCAACGGCTACGCACCAGAGTGGGAAAAAGAAGCACGCCGCCGCGGACTTCCAATTCTGCCGTCTATGGTAGATGCCATCCCGGCACTGACTACCGATAAGGCAGTGGAGCTTTTCGGAGAATTCGGCGTATTTACAAAAACAGAGCTGGAATCCAGAGCGGAAATCCAGTATGAGATTTATGCGAAAGCAATCAATATTGAAGCCAAGACCATGATCGACATGGCTACCAAACAGATCATTCCGGCAGTGATCAAGTACACAACGGTCCTTGCAGAATCCATCAATCAGGTGAAAGCAGTTGGACCCATTGATGTAAGCGTACAGATGGATCTTCTGAAAAAGGCAAGCAAGCTTCTGAAGGAAGTGAACAGTGCCATGAATAAGTTAAGCAAGCTGGTAGATCAGGTGGAGGCTCATCCGGAAGGACGTGAAAGAGCAGTGTTCTGCAGAGAGAAGCTGGTACCTGCAATGGAAAAATTAAGACAGCCGGTTGACGAGCTGGAGATGCTGGTTGACAAGGAAATGTGGCCGATGCCATCTTACGGAGATCTTGTTTTCGAGCCGTAAGTTTTTAGGAGGACTGTACAGACAGTCCTCTTTTCTATTAAAGGGATAAAGTGTCAAAAGTAACAGGAGATTTCAGAATATATGAATGAGTTTGATTTTTTAGAGGAACAGGGTGTTGCAGAAGGGCTGATTCAGGCAGCAGCAGACTACCGGAAAGAGTATGGTGTTTCAGAAGAGGCGAAGCACCGTCTTATGAAACCGTCCCTTCCATTTTATGGAAAGGAAACCCTGGAAATGGGAATGGCTGCTATACTGGAAGGGGAGAATCTTCTTCTTGCCGGCCCCAAGGCAACTGGGAAAAATGTGCTGGCAGAGAATCTGGCATATATTTTCGGACGTCCGGTGTATAACGTATCTTTCCATGTCAATACCAACAGCGGAGACCTGATCGGGACCGATACCTTTGAGGACAATCAGGTGAAGCTTCGCAAGGGAAGCATATACCAGTGCGCCCAGGAAGGCGGATTTGGAATTCTGGATGAGATCAATATGGCGAAAAATGATGCAGTTTCCGTGCTTCATGCCACATTGGACTACCGCCGTTCCATTGATGTGCCGGGATACGATAAGATCGACCTGCACCCTGCGGCAAGGTTTATCGGAACTATGAACTACGGATATGCAGGAACCAAGGAGTTGAATGAGGCGCTGGTGTCCCGTTTCCTGGTAATCGATATGCCTGCACAGAACGAGGAGACCCTTGGATTTATTTTTCACAGGATGTTCCCGGATGCAAAGAAGGAAGCTGTAGAGCAGTTTATCGGCGTGTTTATGGACCTGCAGCAAAAATCCATGAACAGTGAGATTTCCACAAAGCCTCTGGACCTTCGCGGACTTCTGGCAGCCATGAAGATCGTGCGCACCGGACTTTCCCCATGGCAGGCTGTGCGCATGGGAATTGTGAATAAGACATTCGATGTGTTTGAAAAGGAAATCGTGGAGGATGTGGTGAGAACCAGAATTCCTCTAAGCTGGACATGGGAAGATGTTTATGGAAGATAAGGCGAAAAAAGTTTCCCTGGAAATGAAGCCTTCCACAGAAAAAAGGGCAGATGGTGAGTCTGAGAAGCTTTTGGCAAAAGTAGTTGATCTTGAGGATGCAGAAGAATCTCAGGCCAAGTGGAATGACAAGGAAGAACTTAGAATTCAGGATTATCAGTTAGAACTGGAAAACCGGATCCGAAATCTTCTGTGGACCATCAGCGGGGACTATACCCAGCAGATGAAGCCAGATGTTTCTCTTTTTCTGCGCTCTAAGGACATTGCCCTTTACGACGGGATCAAGCAGGGAGCACTGGCGAAGTTTTTTGATAAGGATTTCCTGGGAATGTATCTGGTGAAGAAGATTTTTATGGGTGCAGATGAGACGGCTCTTACCTTTGTCTCCCAGCTTTGTATTGAGGAAGCCATTGGAGACCGGATCTGCCAGGAGCGCCCTGGAATCTGGGAAATGCAAAGAAGAGCCTGTGAGGATATTCTGGACCAGGAATATGAGCGGATGCCGTCGGCAGCAGACAAGCTTGGATACCTGAGGGTGAATATGCTGCGAAGAAGGATTGACAGAGGAAAACAAGGTGCTGCTGTTTCGAAAAAAGTTGCAGAAGACAGTGCTTCCTTAAGCGCTTCAGACCGTTCCAAAGGAATCTATCATTATATAAATATGATAGCTGGTGCGGCTGATGTAAAGGACACCATGTCCTTAATCCGCATGATCGATACCGTATATAATGAAGTGGCGGATCCTGATTTTTCCCAAAAGACAACCCTTGAGCAGGTTCTTGCTGTCACCGTAGAGGATCTGACAGAATTTGACTGGCGGGATTATCTTTCCGAGGAAATGTACGAGGATGCTCTGGAAAGCTACATGGAGCAGCTGACCTCCAACGCGGCAGGCATGGAGAATGCCAATGTGACCCAGGAGATGGAGGAAGAACGGCAGACAAAGCACAAGATTAAGGTGGTGCCGCCGGAAGCACTGGAAAAAGCCCATACTTATGTAGAACTGAATTTTGGCAAAACCTATCTGAATGAGATGGAAGAGAAGCGGATGAACCAGCTGATGTGCCGTGATATCCATGGTGACTGCAGCCTGTATTTTACGGAAGGAATCCTGAAAAATCCGGTAAGGCGAAATTACCAGTATGAATATGCAAAAAGGCTGAAAAATAAGAATATCTGGCTGTACCATGACAAACACCGGATCGTGAAGCGAAATATTGCCCTTCTCACAGAAATGCTGAAGAAGTCTCTGGTGATCAAAAGTGAAAGCCAGGAGATCCTTTCGGACCGTGGAACCATTGTGCCGTCCAGACTGTGGCGTCTTGGAAGAAGCGGCGATGCAAAGGTTTTCAAGCGGGAATTAAAAGGAGATTCCTCAGATTTCGTGGTGGATGTGCTGATCGATGCCAGCGGTTCCCAGATGAGCCGTCAGGGCGAGGTGGCGCTGCAGGCCTATATCATCAGCGAATCCTTAAGCAACGCAGGACTTCCCCACAGGGTGATGAGCTACTGCACCTTCTGGGATTACACCATTCTCCATCGTTTCCGGGAATATGACGATCCAAGAAGTGCCAATGAAAATATCTTTAATTATGTGACCTCTTCCAACAACCGGGACGGACTTGCCATCCGGGCAGCTGGCTATGGACTTCTGATGCGGGAAGAGGAGAAAAAGATCCTGATCATTTTAAGTGACGGACGCCCTTATGATGTGGTGGTAAACCGTCCAAATGCCAGAAATCCCCAGCCTTACCATGGAAAATATGCCATCACGGATACTGCAGCCCAGATCCGGAAGCTGCGAAGCCAGGGCGTAAGCGTTCTGGGTGTTTTTGCAGGGGAGGAGAAGGATCTTGCAACGGAGAAGAAGATTTTTGGAAAGGATTTTGCATACATCCGCAATATTACAGGCTTTTCCAAGATCGTAGGACGTTATCTGACCAAACAGCTGGAGGATGACGAATAAACGGATAGACCCTCCTGCGGGAGGGAATCACTATAAAAGAAGGAGTGTGACTATGTTTCAGAACAACAAAAGAGCAGCGTATCTGGATTATCTGATGATCATTGTGGGAACTGCGCTGATGGCAGTTGCCATAAACAGTGTTTTCGATATGTCCGGAATGGTAACCGGAGGATTTTCCGGTATCGCCATTCTGGTAAAGGAGTGGACACAGGGCGTGATCCCGGGAGGAATACCGCTGTGGATCACCAATATGAGTCTGAATATTCCCCTGTTTTTGATCGGAATGAAAATCGGCGGATTTCAGTTTGTAAAAAAAGCCCTGGTGGGAGAGGTCTGTCTGTCCTTCTGGCTGGCTGTGCTGCCTGCTTTTGATCTTGCAGGAAATGACCTGCTGCTGGCAGCCGTATACGGCGGCGTGATCCAGGGAATCGGAATCGGCCTTGTATTTCTGGGAAGAGGAACCACAGGCGGTACTGATATGATGGCGGCACTGCTTCAGAGAAAATTAAGACATTATTCCATCGCGCAGATCATGCAGTTTATTGACGGCGCCATTGTCCTTGTTGGTATGTACGTGTTTGGCGTGCAAAAGGCATTGTACGCTATCATCGCTGTATTTCTCGTGACCAAGGTATCGGACAGTATGATCGAGGGTCTGAAATTTTCCAAGCAGGCGTATATCATTACCAGCAAGCCCCAGGAGATTTCCAGTGAGATCATGGAAAAGCTGGATCGCGGCGTTACCGGAATCCATGGAAAAGGAATGTATTCTGATCAGGACAAGCTGCTGCTTTACTGTGTAGTTGGCCGCAAGGAGATCGTTGCATTAAAGGAGTTGGTGGATTCCATTGATCCGGATGCTTTTGTGATCGTATCGGATGTCAGAGAAGTTCTTGGAGAAGGCTTTATAGAAAGAAAATAGAAAATACATCAAAAATTTGTAAATTTTTTCTGATTTCCTCTTTCTTTTTTGGTGAATTTGTATTAAAATAGTTCCATGAATATCGGAATGACTTTTATTCATGGTGATATTGCCGCAATGCGGCATGTCCGTTTAGGCTGGTTTATCCGGCACACATATATTTTACAAGAAGGGATGGAAGGGTAATGATATCGAATCAGGTACTGCAGAATACACTTGAGGGGCTCAAGGAGATATCCAGGACGGAGTTTTGCATTATTGATACAGATGGCAAGACACTGGCGTCCACCTACAGTGATTTTGAGATTCAGCCGCAAGATGTCCAGGCATTTGTAGAATCCCAGGCTGCCAGCCAGCTTGTGAAAGGTTACCAGTATTTCAAGGTCTGTGATGACTATCAGTTGGAATACATTCTGGTTGCCCACGGAGAAGATGAAGATACTTATATGGTAGGAAAGCTTGCTGCTTTCCAGATCCAGAGCCTGATCGTGGCATATAAAGAGCGTTTTGACAAGGACAGCTTTATCAAGAACCTGCTGCTTGACAATCTGCTTCTGGTAGATATTTATAATCGTGCGAAGAAGCTTCATATTGAGGCAGATGTGCGCCGCGTGGTTATGATCCTGGAGCTTGAGCAGGAGAGAGAGCACAGCTCTATGGAGAGCGTGAAGAGCCTGTTCGGAGGCAAGAGCAAGGACTTTATCACAGCAGTTGACGAGAAGAGCATTATTATTGTCAAGGAGCTTGAGGAGAATGAGGGCTATGAGGAGATGGACAAGCTGGCCCAGACCATTCTGGATACTCTTGGACTTGACAGGGAGAATGATACTCATATTGCATATGGAACCATTGTCAGTGAGCTGAAGGAGGTTTCACGTTCCTATAAGGAAGCCAGAATGGCTCTTGATGTAGGCAAGATCTTCTCACCGGAGAAGGATGTGATCGCTTACAGTTCTCTTGGAATCGGCCGTCTGATCTATCAGCTTCCGATCCCGCTGTGCAAGATGTTTATCAAGGAGATTTTCGGCGGCAAGTCCCCGGATGACTTTGATGAGGAGACTCTGGTCACAATCGACAAGTTCTTTGAGAACAGCCTGAATGTATCCGAGACATCCAGACAGCTTTATATTCATCGTAATACTCTGGTATATCGTCTGGATAAACTCCAGAAGAGTACCGGACTGGATCTTCGCGTATTCGAGGATGCCATCACATTTAAGATTGCGCTGATGGTTGTACGCTATATGAAATATATGGAGACTCTGGAATACTAAGAGACGGATTCCAAATGCACAGCCAGGGCATTTTGATGACTGCATCTGGTTTTTACAACAGTATTTTATGTGCCTGTCGTTTGAAGAAAGCGGCAGGCATTTTTTATGTGTTTCCTTTGTGAAATCCCTTGCGTTCTCCTTATTCTTTGGTATAATAAATGTTACTGTTCACTCCGTGCCTAGTGTACCGACAAGTTGATTTCTAGAACAATCTTGCGTCTAAATTTCTTATTTCTGCGTTGTCGTCGGTCGCCGTAGCCACCGCTACGCCTCCTTCCTCCGCCTTGAAATAAAAAATTTATCCTGCAAGATTGTTACAAGAATCAACTTGTCGGCACACTAGTAACACGCTTCGCGATGCCCAGAAAGACGAACCTTCTTGTGCATTGCACAAGAAGTAGCGTTTGCTGCGAAAACTTAATTCTCAGGTTTTCTGTGAACTTTGTTCACAAAAAACACCTCGCGGAACATTACCAGTGAATAGTAACTAATAAATTACTGCTTACAGGCAGGTGAAAAAATAAGGTTGCATTTTCACCTGATATATATTACAATATTGTTACATAAAAATTAAGAAAATAACAAAATGCTTATTTGAAGAAAAATGAAGGAGGATATCATGATTGATCTGATAGATGTGAGCAAGTCCTATGGACAGGGCCTGCCGGCAGTGAATCACGCCAATCTCCATGTAGATAAAGGGGAATTCGTGTTTATAGTAGGAAGCAGCGGTTCCGGCAAATCCACTTTGATCAAGCTTCTTCTCAAGGAACTGGATTCCACATCCGGTACTACGATCGTAAGCGGTGAGAAGCTTGAGGGAATGAAGCACCGCCGTGTTGCCAAGTACCGCCGTAAGCTGGGGGTTGTATTCCAGGATTTCCGTCTTCTGAAGGACCGGGATGTCTATGAGAATGTGGCATTTGCACAGCGTGTGGTGAACCGCCCGACAAGAGTGATCCGCAAGCGTGTTCCTGAGGTTTTGCAGGAGGTTGGACTTGCAGGCAAATATAAGGCATACCCGGATGAGCTCTCCGGAGGCGAGCAGCAGAGAGTTGCCCTTGCCAGAGCCATTGTAAACCGCCCGGATATTCTGCTGGCAGATGAGCCTACCGGCAACCTGGATCCGAAGACCTCAGAGGAAATCATGAAGCTGCTTGAGGAGATCAATGAGCGCGGTACCACCGTTCTGGTAGTAACCCACAACAAAGAGATCGTCAATTCCATGAAGAAGCGTGTCCTGACCATGCACAATGGAGTGATCATCAGCGACGAGAAAGAGGGAGAATATTATGAGGCCTAGTACGATCTGGTATACCCTGAAGCAGGGTGTCAAGAACATTAAGAGGAATTTCATGTTTTCCATTGCTTCTGTTATCACTATGGCAGCATGTATTTTTCTTTTTGGAATTTTCTTTTCCATTGTAAATAATGTAAATACCCTGGCACATAAGGTTGAGGAAGATGTGCCGATCACGGTGCTTTTTAATGAAGGAACCACTCAGGAACAGATGGATGCGGTAGGCGAGCTGATCAAGGCGCGCCCTGAGGTGTCCAAGATTGAGTTCGAGTCTGCGGATGAAGCATGGGAGAAGATGAAGAAGGAATACTTCGGAGACGATGCGGAGGCAGCAGACGGATTTAAGGATGACAATCCTCTTGCAAACTCTTCCAACTACCGTGTATACATGAACAATATTGAGAAACAGTCTGAGTTGGTTGCATACATTAAGACCCTGGACAATGTCCGTGAGGTCAATCAGTCTGAGCAGGCGGCCAAAACCCTTGGCTCGATCAACCGTATTGTTTCCTATGTATCTGTGGCAGTCATTGTGATCCTGCTGATCATTTCCATTTTTCTGATCAGCAATACCATTTCTGTTGGTATTACAGTTCGTAAGGAAGAGATTGGAATCATGAAATACATAGGTGCTACAGATGGATTTGTCCGTGCGCCGTTTCTTCTGGAAGGTATGGTGCTTGGCCTGATTGGTGCAGGCATTCCGCTGGTGATCCTGTATTTCTGCTACAACAGTGTGGTAACTTATGTGTACACCAAGTTCAGCGTGCTGATGGGCGTTGTGGATTTCATTCCGGTAGGACAGATCTACCAGACACTGGTTCCCATTGCGCTGGCATTAGGACTTGGAATCGGTCTTGTGGGAAGTTTTATTACTACAAGAAAACACTTGAAGGTGTGAGAAATCTGTTTTACAATAAAGGCGGTTATTCGCATTCCGCCAGAGAATATGAGAAAAGATATGGGGGCTGCTGGAGAAATCCGGCAGCCCTTTTGTATAAAAAAGAGTGTGTGCTCGGGGTGGATACATTTAGGCAAATGATAGTATATGAATAGAACTTAGATAGCGAAAATGAGGAGAACGATAAATGGCAGATAAACAATTTATAAAGGGAGCCATAACCGGTGTGCTGTGTGCATCTTTAGCGCTGGGAGGCGGCTACGTGGGTCTGCAGAAAGCAGGGCGTGCGGGAAGCACGGTTTTGTCCGATGTGGCAGTGCCCCAGAAAATCAAATACCTGGAGGATATCATTGATCAGAATTATCTGGATGAGGTAGATGAGGATTCCCTGAAGGAGGGACTCTATACAGGTCTTCTGTATGGCATTGGAGATCCCTATTCCCGGTATTACACAGAGGAAGAATATGAGGAGGAAATGCGCGATACGGAAGGCTCTTACTCCGGAATCGGCGTGAGCATCACCCAGAATTCGGAAGGCGGAATTCTGGTAGTGGACTGTTATGAGGGCGGTCCGGCTGATCTTGCGGGAATTAAGGTAAATGACGTAATTACAGCAGTGGATGGAACAGATGTGACAGAAATGACTCCTTCAGAGGTTTCCGAAATGATCCGAAACAAAGAGGACGGAACCTCTGTGCTGACGGTTTATCACCAGGAAGCAGATGAGCCGGAAGAGATTACGGTTACCATCAGCAATGTGGAGCTGCCCACGGTTTCTTATGAGATGCTGGAGGACTCTATCGGATATCTTCGCATTACGGAGTTTACCCTTGTGACGCCCCAGCAGTTTGAGGATGCCTACCAGGATTTTCAGGCAAAAGGCATGGAGAAGCTGATTGTGGATCTTCGCGACAATCCGGGCGGTGTGCTTTCTTCTGTGTGCGATGTGCTTCGCCAGATTTTGCCCGAGGGACTGATCGTGTATACAGAGGACAAATACGGGGAAAGAAATGAGATGAAGTGTGACGGGGATACGCCAATCGACATTCCTCTTGCCGTGCTGGTAAATGAGAACAGCGCCAGTGCTTCCGAGATTTTTGCAGGAGCGGTGAAGGATTACGAAATCGGCACCATTGTGGGAACAACCACCTATGGAAAAGGAATCGTCCAGAGTATCCGCCAGCTGTCAGACGGAAGTGCGGTGAAGCTGACCACAGCCAAATATTTTACTCCAAAGGGCAATGACATCCATAAGGTGGGAATCACGCCGGATGTGGAAGTGAAGCTGGATGCCAGCCTTTTGAATAAGACAGAGATTAGCCATGAGGAAGATAATCAGCTTCAGGCGGCAATACAGGCGGTTTCTCGTTGACAAAAGGACTGTGTTGGATTAGAATGATAAAAGATTTAATGTGGAGGAACCATAGATGAAACACAATTTTAAAAAAATCGAGCCGAAATGGCAGAAAAAATGGGAAGAGCAGCAGGCTTTTAAAGCTGTTGACGGAAGTGATAAACCGAAATTTTACGGCCTTGTAGAGTTCCCGTACCCAAGCGGTGCCGGAATGCACGTTGGCCATATCAAAGCATACTCCAGTATCGAGGTACTTTCCAGAAAGAGAAGAATGCAGGGATACAATGTACTGTTCCCAATTGGATTCGATGCTTTCGGACTTCCGACTGAGAACTATGCGATCAAGACAAACACACATCCCCGTGTGATCACAGACCAGAACATTGAGAAATTCACCAATCAGCTGAAGAGCGTTGGATTCTCCTTTGACTGGAGCCGTGTGATCGATACCACACAGGAGGATTTCTACAAATGGACACAGTGGATCTTCCTGAAAATGTTTGAGAACGGACTTGTTTTCCGTGATAAGACACTGGTTAACTACTGCCCGTCCTGTAAGGTCGTTCTTTCCAACGAGGACAGCCAGGGAGGCAAATGCGATATCTGCCACAGTGATGTTATCCAGAAATCCAAGGACGTATGGTATCTGCGCATTACCCAGTATGCAGACAAGCTTCTTGAGGGCCTGAAGGATGTAGATTATCCTGCAAACATCAAGCAGCAGCAGGTGAACTGGATCGGTAAATCTACAGGTGCTTTCGTGAACTTCGCAGTTGACGGAATTGATGAGACACTTCAGATTTATACCACCAGACCGGATACCCTGTTCGGTGTAACCTTTATGGTTATCGCACCGGAGCATCCTCTGATCGACAAATATGCTGACCGCATCACAAACATGGATGAGATCAAGGCATATCGTGAAGAGTGCGCCAAGAAGACAGAGTTCGAGAGAACCCAGCTTGTAAAAGAAAAAACTGGTGTATGCATCCAGGGTCTTGAGGGCGTAAACCCTGTAAACGGCAAGAAGATCCCGATTTACATTGCAGACTATGTAATGATGGGATATGGTACCGGAGCTATTATGGCAGTACCGGCACATGACCAGAGAGACTATGATTTTGCAAAGAAATTTGGCATTGACATTATCCAGGTTATCAAGGGCGGCGACATCGAGAAGGAAGCCTACACAGGCGACGGCGAGATGATCAACTCTGATTTCCTGAACGGATATACCAATAAGAAGGACTCCATCGAGCGTATGCTTGAGGAACTGGAGAAGAAGGGCATCGGCAAGGCTGGTGTTCAGTACAAGATGAAGGACTGGGCATTCAACCGCCAGAGATACTGGGGCGAGCCAATCCCGATCGTTCACTGTCCGAAATGCGGTGATGTAGCGGTTCCATATGAGGAGCTTCCGCTTCGTCTGCCGAAGATTGAGGACTTCCAGCCAGGAGAGGATGGACAGTCACCTCTTGCAAGAATTGAATCCTTTGTAAACTGCAAATGCCCGAAGTGCGGCGGCGATGCCAAGAGAGAGACTGATACCATGCCTCAGTGGGCTGGATCTTCCTGGTATTTCCTTCGCTATGTGGATCCGCACAATACAGAAGCTCTTGCAGACCGCAAGAAGATGGAATACTGGATGCCGGTTGACTGGTACAACGGCGGTATGGAGCACGTAACCAGACATATGATCTACTCCAGATTCTGGCATCATTTCCTGTATGACATGGGAATCGTCAATACTCCTGAGCCATATGCGAAGCGTTCTGCACAGGGTATGATCCTTGGTTCTGACGGAGATAAGATGAGTAAATCCAAGGGCAACGTAGTAGATCCGCTGGATATTGTAGACGAGTATGGTGCAGACGCACTTCGTACCTATGTACTGTTCATGGGGGATTACGGCGCTGCTGCTCCGTGGAATGACAGCTCTGTAAGAGGCTGCAAGCGTTTCCTTGAGAGAGTTGCTGGACTTACCGATATTATGACTGATGAGCCTGCTTCCAAGGATATGGAGGTTAAGATCCACAAGGCAATCAAGAAGGTATCTTCCGATATCGAGGCTATGAAGTTCAATACTGCAATTGCGTGCCTCATGACTCTGATTAACGAGATCTATGCAGTTGGCAAGATCAGCAGAGATGACCTTGTAATCTTCATCAAGCTTCTTTGCCCATTTGCACCTCACCTTTGCGAGGAAATCTGGGAGACCATCGGCGGAGAAGGATTGCTTTCCCTTTCCCAGTGGCCGGAGTACGAGGAGAGCAAGACTGTAGAGGCTTCCGTAGAGATTGGTGTACAGGTTAACGGTAAAGTCCGCGGAACCATCGTAATCCCGAACGGATGCGCCAAAGAGGAAGCTCTTGAGCTGGCTAAGAAGGATGAGAGAGTTGCTTCCTTCTTAGAGGGCAAAACTCTTGTAAAAGAGATTTATGTACCGAATAAGATTGTAAACTTTGTTGCGAAATAATCACGCTGCCAAGTTATAAAAGCTGTTATATAAGTAGTGCAGAAAAATCCCCATCAGAATGAACTGGTGGGGATTTTCACAGTTAGAGCGTGTTTGTCATTGTATTGTTTGTTTTTAGGAGAGAAATTTATATGGAAGGTCTCAGCAAAAAAATATATCTTGAGTTATCCGCGCCGACGGAAGAGGATTCCCGTTCTGACCAGCAGCGCATTCTGGAAGCATTGAGTGCGGAAGGGATAGAGGAGCAGGTTCATATGCCTGTCCACATTTTGCGAATGATATACCCACTGGTTGAAAATGCAAAGTGGAAAATCACAGTATCTCTTGGCTGGAATGGGGAAAACTGGGAAATACTAGACATAGAGGCTGGAAATCAGACCGGGCATCATTATGGACTGGCGGTAGATCTTGGAAGCACTACCGTGGTGGCAAGACTTCTGGACTGTGTTTCCGGCAGGGTGGTGAAGGAAGTCAGCTGCTTTAACCGCCAGATTCAGTGGGGAACGGATATCCTTTCCAGGATTTTTTACTGTAAGGATAATCCCAGAAAGCTGGAAGAAGTGCGGCAGGCTACGGTGGACTCCATTGTGGAATGCATGGATAAGCTAGACGCGCAGTGGTTGGATGAATGCAGGGCAAAAGAAGCAGATAGAAAAGTACAAAGAAAGACAGAAGAATGCGATAATACAGAAGTGGATGGAGCCAGGCGAGGCGGTGCTTCGTGCCGAGAAGATTCTGATGCCGAGAGTATTACTCGCAGCTGCGTTTCGATGGTAGTTGCGGGAAACACTACCATGATTCATTTTCTCCTTGGAATGGATGCTTTCTGCGTATTTTACACTCCTCATGCAGTTCATGGGGACAGGCCTGGCTTCCAGCCTGCGAAGGATTTGGGAATTCCGATAAAGGGGTACGTCTATTGCTATCCATCCAAATCCAATTACCTTGGCGGTGATATTATCAGCGGCATGATCGATACCGAACTGTACAAGAAGGAGGAAATCAGCGTTTTCTTTGATATCGGCACCAACGGAGAGCTGGTAATCGGAAATAAGGAGTTCCTTCTCTGCGGCGCGGGGGCAGCAGGTCCTGCACTGGAGGGCGGCGTGGTGAGCACCGGAATGCGGGCAGACACAGGCGCTGTAGATGAGGTAAAAATACGGGACGGAAAAATCCTGGTGCATGTGATTGGAAATGAAGACGGGGAATTTCAGAAAATGGATTCTGGCAATAAATCTGATAAGCAAGAGGCATTAAAGAATGGCGGAAAACCTCTGCAAATAGAGGCAAAGGGAATCTGCGGGTCCGGTATTATTGACTTGATTGCGGAGCTTTTCCTGGAGGGCTGGATTGACATCCGAGGGAAATTTTCCCCGGAGAAAAGTCCGCTGATCCAGAAAAAGGAGGGGCAGTGGTGCGTGGAGTATGCGCCTGGCCTGCATTTTTACCAGAAGGATATTGACGAATTTATCCGTACCAAATCTGCTGCGCACACCATGGTGGAAATCATGCTTCGGGAATCCGGGCTGGAACTTGACCAGGCAGAACGGTTCTATGTGGCAGGGGCTTTTGGAAAGCATGTATCCAAGGAGTCTGCCATTACCATCGGCATGTATCCGGATATGGACCGGGACCACATTATAAATGCAGGAAACTCTTCCCTGGAAGGAGCGGCAAAGCTGCTTTTGAACCGGGCACTTCTTAAAGATATTGACCAGATTCTGGAAGAAATGGTGTATATCCAGTTTGCGGAGGTGGAAGATTTCCTGGAGCTGATGGTAGCTGCACAGGCATTGCCTCATACGGATTTCCAGCGCTATCCCACTGTTATGAAGAAAATACAGGAGCGGCAGGCAAAAAAAGAAAATGTGATTTCTATAAAGAATGACATAAATGTTAAAAAAATTATAAATTATTAGAAAAATATAGTAATTAATAACAAAATCTGCTATACTTGTGCCAAATAAAAGGACAGGAAGTGGACGCAATGACAGAACCTAAGAAACCGCCTATTACCAAAAGCTTTGGCTATGCATTTGAGGGAATTTTTACCTGTATCCGCAGGGAGCGGAACATGAAGATTCACTGCGTGATGGCTGTGCTTGTGGTGATTGCAGGACTGATCCTGGGACTTTCCCCCATTGAATGGTGTATCTGTCTGGCTCTTTTCGGGCTGGTGATGGCGCTGGAACTGGTGAATACAGCGGTAGAATCAGTGGTGGATCTTGTGACCAGTGAGTACAGGCCACTGGCGAAAATTGCCAAGGATACGGCAGCAGGGGCAGTTCTTATCGCAGCGATTATGGCGGCGATTGCAGGTCTGATCATTTTCGTTCCCAAAGGACTGGCATTTCTGGGAATTTTGTGAGAATTCCAGATTTACAGGCAATGATGCCTGTGAGTTTTATGCCAGAACACCGGAAACTGTCCGGCATTTTTCACAGAGCAGAAAGGAGCATATATTATGGAACTTGGAGAAGGCATCAAAAAATTATTACTTGCAGGAATCGGTACAGCAGCAGTGACCGCTGAGAAATCCAAAGAGGTTCTGGACGAACTTGTGAAGAAAGGCGAGCTCACTGTAGAACAGGGCAAGGTCCTGAATCAGGAACTGAAGCACAACATCAAAGAAAGCGTTAAGAAAAATGTGAACGTTACTCTGAAGCCATCCAATCCGGATGAACTGAAAGATGTGCTGAATAAAATGACACCAGACCAGCTAGCAGCCCTGAAGGAGCAGATCTCACAGATGCAGGCGAAGGACGTGGATGCAGAGGGAGCAAAAGAAGAGCCGGAAGAAGCGAAGGAAGCTGAGGCAGAAGAAGCTCCTGCAGAAGAGCCAGAAGAAAACTAAGTAAAGGAAACAATAAGGGCAGGACCAGGCGTTTTGCTGCAGCCCGTTGGAAAGCGGTGCAGCATCTTCCAAGTCCTGCCCTTGAAGCAGGTGGACAGATATGGAACCGACAGAGGCAAAAAACACAGCCAATGAGAAGCTGACACACAACAAAGAAAATACCGGAAAAGAAGCCGGGACTGCCCCGAAAGAGAAAATTGTTCTTGAATCTGGAAAAAATTCATCAGACAAAGACAAAAACGGCTACAAGGAACGGCTGAAAGAGATTACAGCGGTTCTTCACAAGCATGCCATCACAAGAGGCGTTTCCCCGGAGAAACTGCGTCTGATCCTTACAGATCTTGGCCCTACGTTTATCAAGTTGGGACAGGTCATGTCCATGCGTTCTGATATTTTGCCCAAACGCTACTGCGACGAACTGATGAAGCTGTGCTCAGATGTAGAGCCCATGCCTTTTTCCGAGGTGGAAGAAGTGCTGCAGGAAGCTTTCGGCTGTCCGTGGCAGGAAGAATTTCAGGAAATCCAGAGGAAGCCCCTTGGCTCAGCCTCCATCGCCCAGGTGCACCGCGCCGTCCTGAAAACAGGGGAAGAAGTGGTGGTGAAGGTTCAGCGAAAGGGCATCTATGAGGTCATGGCCCGTGATATCGGTCTTATGAAAAAGGCGGTGAAGCTGCTGCCGCCAGTGAGTATTAAGGAGGCCGTGGATCTGAATCTGGTTCTGGAAGAGCTGTGGCGGGTTACCCAGGAGGAGATGAATTTCCTTACCGAAGCTGCCAACATGGAGGAATTTTCCAGGAAAAACAAGAACGTTGCATTTGTGAAAACGCCTATCCTTTATCGGGAATACACCACTGCCAGCGTGCTTGTGATGGAATACATTGACGGCATTCCCATTGACGACAAGGAGACTTTGCTGGCAGGAGGCTATGATCTGGACGAGATCGGAAGCAAATTTGTTGATAATTTTATTAAGCAGGTAATGGACGATGGATTTTTCCATGCAGATCCCCATCCTGGAAATGTGATGATCCAGGGCGGCAAGATTGTGTGGATCGATATGGGAATGATGGGACGGCTGAGTGACCGCGACCGGGAACTGATCGGGGAGGCAATTGAAGGCGTGGCGCTGAATGACATCGGGAAAATCCAGGATGCAGTGCTGGCGCTTGGGGAGTTTAAGGGCAAGCCGGATCAGAGCCGTCTTTACACGGATATCCGGGATCTTATGGCAAAATACGGTACCGCTGATCTGGGTCAGATTGACATTGTGGAAATTTTTACAGACCTAATGGATGTGATGAAGGAAAACAAAATTGTTATGCCCCACGGTCTTACCATGCTTGCCAGGGGACTGACTCATATGGAGGGTGTACTTGCCGACATCAGTCCTGAGATCAATATGGTGCAGATTGCAGCTGCGCGTATGAAAGGAAATCTTCTGGAGAAAGAAAACTGGAAGAAGCAGCTGAAGGGGACTGGCAAGAAGCTGTATCGTTCTGTGCTTCGGGCGATTGATATTCCCACACTTGCAGCAGATTTTCTCCAGGGCTGTATGAAGGGGGAGACGAAGATCAATCTGGATCTGCATGCCTCCGATGATCTGGCATGGCTGATGCGCCGGCTGATCCGGAATATTGTGCTGGGGCTTTGGGTTATGGCGCTGCTGATCAGTTCCAGTATTATCTGTACTACGGATATGATGCCGAAGATGTTTGGAATTCCGGCGCTGGGCGTGTTGGGATATTTTGGAGCACTTGTGATTTTGATGTATTTGTTTATCAAACATTTTATGAAGAAGTAGAATTGCGGGAGCTGCTTTGCAGCGGAGCAATTCGTGGATATCATGTTAGGGGCAAAAGAATTTTTGACCCTAACATCATAGTATACGGGAAAGTTCAAAAGAATCGAGGGATTGGGAAAATGAAAAATTACAGAGCGGAACTGACTGGCGTATTTGGTGATCCTGTGGATGACAATCCAACTGGCGTAGTGGAAGAAGCTGCTTTTGCGGCAAAGAACCTGAATTACAGATATCTGACTATTAAGGTGCGGCCGGAAGACCTTGAGACGGCAATGAACAGTGTCCGTATTTTTGATATGAGAGGAATTAACCTTACAATGCCTCACAAGATTAAGGTGATTCCCTATCTGGACGAGCTGAGTCCCGCAGCTGAGATTATTGGTGCTGTAAATACTGTCATTCAGAAGGACGGCAGATTATATGGAGAAAATACAGACGGCAAGGGTTTTGTAACAGCACTCAAAGCATTCGGAGAAACGCTTGAGAATAAGACGGTCACCATACTGGGAGCCGGAGGCGCAGCCAGAGCAATTGCGGTAGAGTGTGCGTTAAATGGGGCAAGACAGATTCATATTATCAACAGAAGCCAGGAAAAAGGAATGGAGCTTGCCGCCCTGATCAGGAGCAGAACCAAAAGTGATTCCGCCTATATTCCCTGGACCAGAAATATAGTAATCCCGGAAGATACGGACATTTTAATCAATGGTACTTCCATCGGTTTTTCACCGAATGTAACCGAGAAACCAGATGTTGATTATACATCCATTCGCCCCAACATGTGCGTATGCGATGTAATTTTCAACCCATGTGATACCCTGTTCCTTAAGGCAGCCCAAAAGAACGGCGCCAAAACCGTAAACGGCCTTGGCATGCTGGTGCAGCAAGCCGCCCTCAACTTCACCCTCTGGACCGGAGAGGAAGCTCCGGTGGAAGTTATGGAAGAGGCGCTGCGGAAAGAATTTTGAGAAGATTATAAAAAGGCGATCAAAAATAGAACCAGAAAATGACAGTCCAAAACTGTTGTTTCCTGGTTCTATTTTTACGAACTATTCTATAAGAAAAATTCTAAAGCTGATTCTATATTACACTCAGCCAGCGGCTCTGCCTTACTGCAGTTTCTTCCCCTGCTCGAATTTCGGTTCGCAGGTGAGTTCGATGCCAAGCTTGCGGAAGGAGAGGATATCCACGGAGGAAAGCATAACGGAGGTATGTGCCTGGCAGCCTTTCAGCTTCGGAATCTGCTCGAGGGCAAGGCGGGCATCCGGGTTGGTAGCTGCGCTGATGGAAAGGGCGATCATAGTCTCATCCATATGCAGTCTTGGGTTCTTGCTTCCAAGGTAGTTTGTCTTCAGCTCCTGGATCGGATGAATGGCATCCGGAGAGATTACATGCACTGCATGGTCGATTCCTGCAAGCTCCTTCAGAGCATTCAGAAGAAGAGCAGAAGATGCGCCAAGAAGATCAGAAGTCTTTCCTGTGATCACTCTTCCGTCATCAAGCTCCATAGCAGCAGCCGGAGCACCAGCAGCCTTCTCCAGTTCAAGCGAAGCCGGAACAACCTTGCGGTCTTCCAATGCAGCATGAGCCTGCTTCAGAAGAAGCTCAATCTTGTAAACCTCCTCCTCAGTGCCGGTGCCTGCAATCAGAGCATCCATGCCTTTGTAATATCTGCGGATAATTTCCTGACGGGATGCCTCCTGGCAGACTTCATCGTCTATAATGCAGTTTCCTGCCATATTTACACCCATATCTGTAGGTGATTTGTACGGGCACTCACCCATAATTTTCTCAAACATAGCCTGTACAACCGGGAAAATCTCAACATCACGGTTATAGTTAACTGTGGTAACGCCATAGGCATCCAGATGGAAAGGATCGATCATATTTACGTCATTTAAGTCAGCTGTAGCAGCCTCATAAGCAAGGTTCACCGGATGCTTCAGCGGGATATTCCAGATTGGGAAAGTCTCGAATTTGGCGTAGCCTGCGCTGACGCCTCTCTTATATTCATGATAAAGCTGGGAAAGACAGGTGGCCATTTTTCCGCTTCCAGGTCCTGGTGCTGTGATCACAACGAGGGGGCGGGTGGTTTCGATATAGTCGTTCTTTCCGTATCCTTCATCGCTTACGATCAGGGAAGTATTGCTTGGATATCCCGGAATATTATAAAGAACATAAACCTTAATGCCAAGCTTCTCCAGACGCTTCTTAAATGCATCTGCCCCTTCCTGTCCGGAATAGCGTGTGATGCATACGCTTCCTACATAAAGGCCTCTGCTGGTAAATTCATGCATCAGGCGGAGCACATCCTCATCATAGGTGATGCCAAGATCGCCGCGGACCTTATTTTTCTCAATATCAGGCGCACTGATGACGATTACGATCTCTGCCTGGTCGGAAAGCTGCATAAGCATACGCAGTTTGCTGTCCGGCTCAAATCCCGGAAGAACACGGGATGCGTGATAGTCGTCAAATAATTTGCCTCCGAATTCCAGATAAAGTTTGTTGTCAAATTTGCTGATACGCTCACGAATGTGTTCGGACTGCATTTTCAGATACTTGTCATTATCGAATCCAATTTTTTTCATTCTGCTTTTCCTCTCTCTTTCTCTGGTTCCTCATCCATTGTATTTAAAATAAAATGATGCCTGCAAAAAGCAGACAGTTTGCGGTGTGATATAAGTCAAAAAAACCACGTTCCTAGTATACTACAGTTTTCCCGTTAAAAAAAGTATCTATTTGATTTGGAAATGTAAATTTTTTTGCATCTTTTTTCTCAAAAATTCAGAGGGTTTTCACAATATCGCAGTTGATTTATCCGGGTTTTCTCTTTATAATAAAAAGGATAATAAGGAGGAACGAAATGGATAATAATCTGGATAACAATCAAGGCGGACGCCGCCCTGATAAAGGGGATCCGAGAAGAAATCAGGATCCGAACCGCAATAAGAAAAATCATCAGTCCATTCTGGCTTTTCTGATATGTCTTTTGGTTACTCTGGTGTGTTTCAGCCTGTTTACCAATATGCTGCAGGATAATTCCAGTGAGATTACGTATGATAAGTTTATTGACATGGTGAACAATGATGAAGTGAAATCCGTTACACTTCAGTCTGATACCCTGACCATCGTGCCGAAGAAGCAGGTAAGCCCTTATCAGGAGATCAGCTATTACACCAATCTGACAGAAGATGAGACTGCACTTACCAAGCGTCTGGAAGGTACCGGAATCATTTTCAAATCCGAGCCGCCGGATGCATTCGGCGAATTTATGGCAATGATGCTCAGCGTGCTTCTGCCGTCTGTGCTGCTGTTTGTGCTTCTGATGTTCTTCATGCGCCGCATGAACAAAGGCGGCGGTGGCGTCATGGGCGTTGGGAAAAGCCGCGCCAAGGCTTATGTCCAGAAGGAGACCGGAATCACATTCAAGGATGTGGCAGGTCAGGACGAGGCCAAGGAATCCCTGCAGGAGGTTGTGGAGTTTCTCCATAATCCAGGCAAATACGTGGAAATCGGAGCCAAGCTTCCCAAGGGAGCTCTGCTTGTAGGACCTCCAGGTACCGGTAAGACCCTTCTTGCCAAGGCAGTTGCAGGGGAAGCACATGTCCCGTTCTTCTCCCTTTCAGGATCTGAATTTGTGGAGATGTTCGTAGGTGTAGGTGCATCCCGTGTCCGTGATCTTTTCGAGGAAGCCAAGAAGAATGCTCCTTGTATTGTGTTTATTGACGAGATTGATGCCATCGGTAAAAGCCGTGATTCTCATTACGGCGGCGGGAATGATGAGCGTGAGCAGACTCTGAACCAGCTGCTTGCAGAGATGGATGGATTTGATACTTCCAAGGGTCTTCTGATCCTGGCTGCAACCAACCGTCCGGAGGTTCTGGACCCGGCACTTCTTCGTCCAGGCCGTTTTGACCGCCGTGTGATCGTTGACCGTCCGGATCTGAGAGGCCGTATTGATATTCTGAAGGTTCACGCCAAGAACGTGCGTCTTGACGATACCGTTGATTTCGAGGCCATTGCCCTTGCCACATCCGGTGCTGTTGGTTCTGACCTTGCAAATATGGTTAATGAAGCAGCCATCCTGGCAGTTAAGAACGGCAGGCATGCAGTTTCCCAGAAGGACCTGCAGGAGTCTGTAGAGGTGGTGCTTGTTGGTAAAGAGAAGAAAGACCGCATTCTGAGTGCACAGGAGCGCCGCATTGTTTCTTATCATGAGGTTGGACATGCGTTAGTAAGCGCTCTTCAGAAGGACGCAGAGCCGGTTCAGAAGATTACCATTGTGCCCCGTACTATGGGCGCACTTGGCTACGTAATGCAGGTTCCGGAGGAAGAGAAGTACCTGAATACCCAGAAGGAGCTGGAAGCCATGCTGGTAGGCTATCTGGGCGGCCGCGCTGCAGAGGAAATCGTATTCGACAGTGTGACCACAGGTGCGTCCAATGATATTGAGCAGGCGACCAAGGTTGCCCGTGCCATGATCACCCAGTATGGTATGTCCAAGAAATTCGGCCTTATGGGACTTGCCACTCAGGAGAACCAGTACCTCAATGGCCGCGCAGTGCTGAACTGCGGCGACGATACAGCCACAGAGGTTGACCATGAGGTAATGGAACTGCTTCGGGTTTCCTATGAGGAAGCCAAGCGCCTGATTAGCAGCCATAGAGAAGCTCTTGACAAAATCGCTGCATATCTGATCCGCAAGGAGACCATCACCGGCAAAGAGTTTATGATCATTTTCCGCGCTGTAGAACATGGTCTGGAGGTTTCTGACGAGCTGGATAAAGAAGGGCTGAAGGCTCTGGATGCGGCTGTGAAGGCACTGACAGAGAAAAAAGAGCAGGCTGAAAACAATACAGATGCAAAGATGTCTGGCGAAGACGGTCAGGCGGAGCAGAAAGGCAGTGCAGAGTCAGAGAGCAATGAAGCAAAAGCTGTTTCTGAGACTGCTGCCACAGTGGATACAGCGGAAGCTACAGCTTCTTCCGAGAACCCGGCAGACTCAGCCGACACCCAGAATCTGTAAATTTCAGAATTTTCACATACAGATGACAATATAGGACAGAATAAGAACCGGGAGCATTCCCGGTTCTTTTCAGAAGGAGAAATAGTATGTTCCTGATCGAAGAAGAATTAAAAAAGCTTCCCGGTAAGCCGGGAGTTTACATTATGCACGGGGAGAAGGACGAGATTATTTATGTAGGCAAGGCTGTCAGCCTGAAGAACCGCGTCCGCCAGTATTTCCAGAGCAGCCGCAACAAAGGTGCCAAAATTGAGCAGATGGTCACCCACATCACAAGGTTTGAATATATTGTCACCGATTCCGAGTTAGAAGCACTGGTGCTGGAGTGCAACCTGATCAAGGAGCACCGTCCAAAATACAATACCATGCTAAAGGATGACAAAACCTACCCCTTTATCAAAGTAACTGTAAATGAACCCTACCCCAGAGTTCTTTTTTCCAGAACTATGAAAAAGGACAAGGCGAAATATTTCGGTCCCTACACAAGTTCCACCGCAGTCAAAGATGTCATTGAGCTGGTGCGGAAGATTTACATGGTCCGTTCCTGCAACCGCACGCTGCCAAGAGACTGCGGCAAAGACCGCCCCTGCCTGTATTATCACATGAAGCAGTGCACAGCCCCCTGCCAGGGAAATGTAAGCGAGGAAGAATATAAGAAAAACATTGCTCAGGTGCTCCACTTTCTCAACGGAAATTTCCAGGAAACCATTGACCAGCTGACGGAGAAAATGATGGCAGCCTCAGAGGATATGCGCTTTGAGGACGCAGCTGGATACCGTGACCTGATCAACAGCATCAAACGGATTGGAGAGCGGCAGAAGATCACCACCTACGGGGAAGAGGACAGGGACATTATTGCAGTGGCCATGGACGAAAGCGAGGATCTGCGGGAGCAGGACGCAGTGGTGCAGGTATTTTTCATGCGCGGCGGCAAGCTGATCGGAAGAGACCATTTCTTTTTGCGGGTTGCAAGAGGAGATACCAAGGAACAGGTGCTGTCCAGTTTCCTGAAGCAGTTTTATGCGGGTACCCCATTTATTCCTGCGGAAATCATGCTGCAGAAAGAAATCGAAGATGCGGATATTATTGAGGACTGGCTGTCCTCCCGAAGAAAGCAGCGTGTTCATATCCGGGTGCCAAAGAAAGGCACCAAGGAGAAGCTGGTAGAGCTGGCCAAAGAAAATGCCTGGATGGTTCTTTCCAAGGACAGAGAGCGGATCAAAAGAGAGGAAGGCCGTACCATCGGTGCAGTTAAGGAAATTGAGGGATGGCTTGGACTGAAGAACCTTGTGCGTATGGAAGCCTACGACATTTCCAATATCAGCGGATTTGAATCAGTAGGCTCCATGGTGGTTTATGAAAAAGGCAAGCCCAAGCGCAGTGATTACCGCAAATTCAAGATCAAATGGGTGCAGGGACCAAATGATTACGCAAGCATGGAAGAGGTGCTTACAAGGCGTTTTACCCATGAATCCAAGGGGGAATTCGACAGCTTTTCCAGATTTCCGGATCTGATCCTGATGGATGGAGGCCGGGGCCAGGTAAACATTGCCCTGAAGGTTCTTGGCGAGCTTGGAATTGACATTCCGGTATGCGGCATGGTAAAGGATGACAACCACCGCACAAGAGGGGTGTATTTCAACAATGTGGAGATTCCTATCGACACATCCAGTGAGGGCTTTCATCTGGTCACAAGGATTCAGGATGAAGCTCATCGTTTTGCCATCGAATATCACCGTTCCCTCAGAAGCAAGGAGCAGGTGCACTCTGTTCTGGATGATATCCCTGGAATCGGGGAAACAAGGCGCAAGGCCCTGATGCGCAGGTTCCGCTCTATTGAGAATATCCGGGATGCTTCCGTGGAAGAATTAAGCCAGACAGAATCCATGAATATGCAAAGTGCAGAATCTGTATATGCATTTTTTCACAAGATTCAACATTGAAGTTATAAGAAGAATTGTGTATAATAAAAAAGAGTGCGGTTTTCCGTCAAAACATCAAATAAAAAGGAGATAAAAGCATGAAAGGTGTACAGCTTACCAAGCTGGCGCAGGAACTGAATCTGACCAACCTGACGCCTGATATTGACCTTACAGAAATTTATGTGAAGACAGCAGAAATAAATCGTCCGGCTTTGCAGCTTACAGGATACCTGGAGCATTTTGCAAACGAGCGTGTTCAGATCATCGGATATGTAGAGTATACTTATCTGATGCAGTTAAGTGATGAGGAGCGGGCATTTAAGTACGAGCGTTTTATCTCCAGCAAGATTCCCTGCGTAATCTTCAGCACCATGACAAGACCGTCCCAGGATATGATCGATCTTGCCTATAAGTACAATGTACCGACCTTCGTTACAGAGAGAACCACATCCAGCCTTATGGCGGAGATCATCCGTTGGCTTGGCGTTCAGCTGGCTCCCTGCATTTCCATTCACGGTGTGCTTGTGGATGTTTATGGTGAGGGTGTCCTTATTACAGGCGAGAGCGGAATCGGCAAGAGCGAGGCAGCCCTTGAGCTGATCAAGCGTGGTCACCGTCTTGTAAGTGATGACGTGGTAGAGCTGCGCAAGGTAAGTGATGTAACACTGGTTGGTTCCGCACCGGATATCACCCGTCATTTTATTGAGCTTCGCGGTATCGGCATCATTGATGTGAAGACCCTGTTCGGTGTTGAGAGCGTTAAGGATACCCAGTCTGTTGACCTGGTCATCAAGCTTGAGGAGTGGGACCGCGACAAGGAATATGACCGTCTGGGACTTCACGAGGAATATACAGAGTATCTTGGAAATAAGATCGTGTGTCATTCCCTTCCTATTCGTCCGGGACGTAATCTGGCGGTTATCGTTGAGTCTGCGGCAGTCAACCACAGACAGAAGAAGATGGGCTACAATGCAGCTGAGGAGCTGTACAAGCGTGTTCAGGCAAATATTGCCAGAAAGCGTGAGGAGTAAGCTTTATACAGGGACTTTCCCGGCAGGGAGAGGGAACCAGGAAGCCTGCGGCGCTTTTTTCGGGCAGTTAATTGCATAGAGTTAGAAAGGATGGAAATTTACAATGGGTATGTATTGTTTTGGAATTGATGTGGGCGGAACTTCCGTAAAATGCGGATTATTCCTGACCAATGGAACTCTGGTTGAGCAGTGGGAGATCCCTACCAGATTGGAGAATAACGGTTCTTCGATTCTTCCGGATGTTGCAGACGCAATTAAGGTAAAGCTGGATGAGCGAGGAATTACCAAGGATAATGTAGATGGTGTAGGTATCGGCATTCCAGGACCTGTCAATGAGAATGGAGAGGTTCCTATGGCAGTAAACCTTCACTGGGGCTTTAAGGCCGTTGCAAGCGAATTAAGCGCACTGACAGGACTTCCTGCAAAGGCAGCTAATGACGCTAATATTGCAGCTCTTGGAGAGGCATGGAAGGGTGCTGCAGAAGGCTCTAAGAATGTGATCATGGTAACTCTTGGAACCGGTGTTGGAGGCGGTATCATCATTGACAGCAAGATTATTGCAGGCCATCATGGTGCCGGCGGTGAGATTGGACATGCATGTGTAAATCATAACGAGGTTCGTCCATGCAACTGCGGCAATCACGGATGTCTGGAGCAGTATGCGTCCGCTACCGGTATTGTACGCGTAGCCAATGACATTCTGGAGGAGAGCCAGGAAGACAGCAAAATGCGTCATGTGGAGAAGCTTTCCGCAAAGAACGTGCTTGACTTCTACAAAGAAGGAGATGCACTGGCTGTTAAGACAATGGAGAAGGTTGGAGATATTCTGGGAAGCACACTTGCTATGTTTGCCTGCGTAACGGACCCGGAGGCCATCGTAATCGGCGGCGGTGTATCCAAGGCTGGTAAAGCTCTTACAGACTGCATCCAGAAATACTATCAGAAATATGCATTCCCGTCCTGCAAGAGCACACCGATCATTCTTGCAAGCCTTGGAAATGATGCTGGTATCTACGGTGCAGCACGTATGGTGATCAAGGACTGATGCTCCAAAAATCAGCAGGTGCGAAGCATTTGGCTGCTCACTTTTAACTGTATATGTAATACATAAAAAACGCCCGGCGAAGATCTGTTCATCTGAACATTTCCTCGCTGGGCATTTTATTTTGCTTTTAAGATTTCAAATGTAAAAGTTTTGATCTGACATTCTGCTTAATCGTAATAGTAAATATTATCATCACCGTTATCAGCTCCGGCATCTTCACCGCCGTTATCACCGCCGTCGCCGCTTCCGTCATCCGGAACATCGATTACTCCGTCATCCGGATTCTCAGTGGTACCGTCCGGGTTCTCCGGATCAGGAGTTGGAGTGAGCTGTTCGTCAAAAATCTCCATTTCTTCTTCATCTTCATCATAATCATAGAAGTGCTGATCACAGTAATCGGTTGGCATGGTTCCCACATCGAAATATTCCTCTGTAACCGGGCAGCCGGCTCTTGGAAGAAGTCCTGTCTCAGAACAGATGCTGATCTGCTCAATATCGGCTGGCTGTTCGAATTCCTTGTATTCCATTCCCTGATGGATACGGTTCATAACCTTGCGCCACAGGGTCTTGTGGAAGTTGCGGGCATCACCTTCCGGCATCTTCTGGTTGCCGTCGTAACCGGACCATACTGCACAGGTGTAATATGGGGTGTAGCCTACGAACCAGAGGTCATTGTAATCCTCTGTAGTACCTGTCTTACCTGCAACTGCCATATTGTCAAGCTGGCATGCAGTACCGGTACCGTTCTGTACAACGTCCTCCATAGCACTGGTAAGAAGATAAGCAGTGGTCTCCTTGATTACGGAACGTCCTGCTGAATTGTTCTCAATGAGTACGTTTCCATTGTGGTCAAGGATCTTGGTGTAGTAAACCGGCTTGATATAATTGCCGTTATTTGCAATGGCTGCATATGCTGCACAAAGCTCTACGTTGGTAACACCGTAGGTCAGACCGCCAAGTGCTGTAGGAAGGTTGGCATCTGTAAACACATTGCCGTTGGCATCTGTGTCAGCCTCTGTGCCATGGGCAAGAGTGGTGAAACCAAAGTTATCCAGATATTTCAGACCAAGCTCTGGGGTAACATCCTCGAAACACTGGACTGCAACGGTATTGACAGAATTACGGATCGCGGTGCGGATGGTAGTGGTACCATTGAAGGAACCGCTGGCGTTGTTGACCGGAGCGCCATTTTCATAAGTGATAGGCTCATCCTCATAAGTGGTAGCCAGAGTCATGCCCTTCTCATTCAGAGCAGGTGCATAAGTGGATACGATCTTGAAAGTAGATCCAGGCTGACGGGTACTGTCTGTAGCACGGTTCAGCGTCAGGCTGGCTGTCTTCTCACCGCGTCCTCCGATGATCGCTTTCACATATCCGGTATGCTGGTCAATGACGGTCATTGCTGACTGCGGCTGAGGTATGAAATTCACACGCTCTGCCACAACTGTGCTTCCGTCAGAAAGGATATCCGCTTTGTAACGGTCTACATAGGTCTGTGCCTCATCCTGAGAGTCAAACAAAAGGTCAAAGGATGAATCCTCGTTCTGGAAGTAGAGCTTCAGCATTTCCTTGCTGTAGTTGACCTCTGTGCCGTCAGGCTTCTTCACAGTAAGGGCATATTCCAGGGAATACTGCACATAATCCGGATAGTTGGACGGATCTGCGTATTCTTCATTCAGAATATTCTGAATGTCAGGATCCTGGGTGGTCATGATCTTCAGACCGCCGCTGTACAGAAGGTTCTGTGCCTGGGTCTTGGTATATCCCTTGATATTCATCAGGTCATTGACAACCTGCTGGGTAAGCTCATCCTCGAAATAGGAGTAAGTCTTGCTTTGAGACTGTGTATTGTAAGCCTGTGCTTCCTGAATGCGGGTATAGACATCATCATTAATGGCTTCGTCATACTGCTCCTGGGTGATATATCCCTGATCCAGCATGTGATCCAGAACTTCCTTACGCCTCTTGGCATTCTCTTTCGGGTTCTCAATGGGATTGTATTTGGTAGGAGCCTGGGTGATACCTGCGATGGTAGCACACTCAGAAAGGTTCAGATCCCATACATCCTTATTGAAATACTGGCGGGCTGCTGCCTGCACACCGTAAGCGCCTGCACCAAGGTTGATGGTATTCAGGTAATTCTCAAGGATTACATTTTTATCATTGATCTTCTTCTCAATCTCAATGGCAAGGTACTGCTCCTGAAGCTTACGCGTAAATCTTTCAACTTGGGTGGACTCGTTGGTCCAGTTGGTGAAGACATTGTTCTTCAGAAGCTGCTGGGTAATGGTACTTGCACCCTCTGAAAAGCCTCCGCTGGTAAGTGCTTTCACACCGGCACGGAGAATACCTCTCACATCGATTCCGTTATGCTCGTAAAAACGCTCATCCTCAATGGCAACGACTGCATGCTGCAGATCCTCGGGAATCTGGTCGATGGATACCGGAAGACGGTTGGCATTAGGTGCTGCCAGCTTACGGATCTGGTTTCCATTGCAGTCGTAGAGGAAAGTAGCATAGCCAAGGGGCATGATGTCCACTTCATCTACATTCGGTGTATTGGCAAGGATTCCGCGGATGGAACCGATTCCAAGACTGGATACCCCGACGCAAAGGGCAATCAGACCGATGAAAAGGACTCTGATAAACGAAACATGAGCTCTTTTCCCCATCATGGACGAGCGGGAAATAAGAGAATTCCGCTTCTTAGAGGCCGATTTTTTTCCGTAGTTCATGATAAACCTCCTTTATAATCCGTTCTATTATATCAAATCTCAATTCGTAAATAAACCCTAAAATCGAATATTTCTGTGAACTCTTTACCAAATTCGTTCCCATCTTAAGGCATTTTTTCCAGAAAAAAGAATTTCTATGCCTTTATTATAGCAGATGGTGGGCTGCTCTTTTGAAAAATGCATTTTCCTGGGGTGGAAACCAGGGAGAATTCATGTTAAACTATAGGAAAACGGATGTCCAGGCAGGAAATGGACATCTGTGGAGAAACAAGCTTGGAGGTTCCGGTATGCTGGAAAATTATAAGACCATCTATGCTGGCGGTGAGGGAGAGATCACAGAGAAAAAATCCCGTTTTATTGCCACTGTCCGTCTGGTAGAAAAAGAAGAGGACGCTCTTGCTTTTATAGAAGAAATGAAGAAGAAATACTGGGACGCCAGACATAACTGTTACGCCTATTCCATCGGGGAACACCGGGAATTTACAAGATGCAGTGATGACGGCGAGCCCTCAGGAACTGCAGGCAGGCCTATGCTGGATGTGATTCTCGGAGAGGACATCTACAATGTAGCCGTGGTTGTCACCAGATACTTCGGAGGCGTGCTTCTTGGCACAGGCGGTCTTGTGAGGGCTTATTCCGGAGCCGTGCAGGCAGGCCTTGGGGCAAGCAAGGTAATTGAGAAGCATCACGGCATTTCCCTGGCGCTTACAGCGGATTATACAGCCATCGGCAAGCTGCAGTACATTGCCGGGGAAAATCAGCTGCCCATTCTTGACACAGAATATACGGACAGAGTGATTATGCACCTTCTTGTGCCAAATGACCAGGCAGGAAGAATTGAGAAAACCATCACAGAAGCCACCAGCGGAAGAGTGAAGATGGAGAAGGAAAAAGAGTTGTATTTTGCGGATGTGGACGGCGAGATCATAGTATTTGACCATTAAAAATAAAAATGCTCAGGGAATATTCGGCAGCTGCGAATTTCCCTGAGCATTTGTGCACTCATATGTGATTTATGATCAGCATTTCTCTGGTTCCGGATAATCTACGCCGAAGGTATCCACTGTCATGGATTTGATCTTCTGTTCGTCAAGAGGTCTGTCGCTGTAGTCGGTATCGGTCTCGGCAATCTTGTTCACAACATCCATTCCCTCGATCACTTTGCCGAAAGCAGCGTATGCGCCGTCAAGATGCGGAGCATTCTTGTGCATGATGAAGAACTGGCTTCCTGCTGAATCCGGATGCATGGCTCTTGCCATGGAAAGAACGCCCTCAGTATGTCTTAAGTCATTCTTCACGCCGTTCTGTGCGAACTCACCCTTAATGCTGTATCCCGGGCCGCCCATTCCGGTTCCGTCCGGGCATCCACCCTGGATCATAAATCCGCAGATAACGCGGTGGAAGATCAGTCCGTCATAAAAGCCCCTCTTCACAAGGCTGATAAAGTTATTTACAGTATTCGGTGCGATTTCCGGATATAATTCTGCTTTCATCACATCGCCATTCTCCATGGTGATGGTAACAACTGGATTTGCCATAGTTTAATCTCCTTTTTCAAAAAGTATTGTATTTCGTTATTCGTTCTATTATAATATGCAAAGAACAATTCTGCAAGGAAAAACGGTTAAAAAGGAGCTTTACAAAGCTATGATAAAAGAAACATTCAGCCCCGAGGAGACCTTTTCATTTGGAAAATGGATCGGGGAAAATGCCCTTCCCGGTCAGGTATATACCCTGGTTGGAGATTTAGGGGTAGGCAAGACGGTTTTCACCCAGGGAGTGGCCGCAGGGCTTGGCATCACAGAGCCTGTGAACAGTCCCACCTTTACCATTATTCAGGAATATGAGACAGGGCGCATGCCCTTTTACCACTTTGATGTATACCGGATTGGGGACATTGAAGAGATGGAGGAAATCGGCTACGATGATTACTTCTACGGAAACGGGATCTGCCTCATCGAGTGGGCGAACCTGATCGAGGAAATCCTGCCGGAACACATCATTGAGATCACCATTGAGAAAAATCTGGAGAGAGGTTTCGACTACCGTAAGATCACGGTAACCGGACTTCCGGAATAAAAGTCCCCGGACAAGACTTCCGGCTTCAGAGAAAAAAGCCAAAAGCGGGGCAGACAAGGAGAAAATATGAAGATTTTAGGATTAGACAGCTCAGGAATCGTTGCTTCCGTAGCCATAGTGGAGGAGGACAACCTGATCGCCGAATATACAGTGAATTACAAAAAGACACATTCCCAGACACTTCTTCCCATGCTGGATGAGCTGGCGAAGATGACAGAACTGGACATGGACACCATTGATGCTATCGCAGTAGCAGCAGGACCGGGCTCCTTCACCGGACTTCGTATCGGATCTGCCACAGCCAAGGGACTTGGTCTTGCGTTGAAGAAGCCTCTTGTGGAGATCCCCACAGTGGACGCTCTGGCGTACAATTTATATGATGCGAAGGCTTTGATCTGCCCGATCATGGATGCAAGAAGAAGCCAGGTTTATACGGGAATCTACCGTTTTGAGGACCATAAGCTGGTGACGGTGGAAGCACAGATGGCAGTGCCTATGATGGAAATGATCGACAAGCTGAATGAGAGAGGGGAAGAGGTAATCTTCCTTGGAGACGGTGTTCCTGTTTTTGCGAAAATGATCCAGGAGAATCTGAAGGTGCCCTATTCCTTCGCACCTGCACATGTGAACAAGCAGAGAGCCGCAGCAGTCGCAGCTCTTGGCGCACTCTACGCGAAAGAGGGCAAGGTGGTAACGGCCATGGAGCATGTGCCGGAATATTTAAGGGTTTCCCAGGCTGAACGGGAACGTGCGCAGAAGCTGAAGGAGCAGGAAGCTGCAGGCGAGGCTGCAAAGAACGAGGTGCAGCCATGATCCTTCGGGAAATGCTGGTGGATGACCTGGAACAGGTAATGAAGATCGAGACAGAGCTTTTTTCACCGCCCTGGACCAAGGAGGGATTTTTTACCTATCTCACACGTAAGGACGCCATGTTCCTGGTGGTGGAAGAGAAAGGGGAAATCCTGGCTTACTGCGGGCTTCTTATGGTTCTGGATGAAGGGGACATTACCAATGTGGCAGTGCGTCCGGACAGACAGAGAGAGGGAATTGGGCATTTTCTCATGGACAGCCTGATCCGCCTTGCGGAACAGCAGGGGATTACCACCATCCATCTTGAGGTTCGTGTTGGAAACAGGACGGCAATCCGTCTTTACGAAAGAATGGGATTTACAAGAGACGGGATCCGCAAAAAATATTATACGGATCCCGTGGAAGATGCTTTACTTATGACGAGGCAGGCACAGAAGGTTCCACAAAATTAAGAACAAGGCTGCAAGACAGCTGAATATAAGACCAAGGGACTTACCGGGCGCATGGAATTCAAGTACGATTTCATGTGCCCCTTTTTGTAAAGGAAATCCAACGAAGGCTTTGTTAACCTGAACCGGGGTCACTTCAGTGCCGTCCACATAAGCTTTATAGCCATTAGAATAGGTATAGGAGGTAACGAAATAGCCATCCTCTGGCATGGTAATGGTGCCGTTTACAATCTGTTTTCCGGCGGTGTCATGTTCCTGAAACGTTACCACTCCCGGATGGGAAAGGGCAGACAAAGGAATGGTGTAAGCGGAAACATTTTTTATTTCATAATCCCCCTTGGAAAATGTGATTTCCAGGGAATCCCGATCCTGGTCACTGGATAACATATAGCTGAAGGTATGATTGTTGTTTGGATAAGGAGCCAGGGAACCGGAAAGCCGGTTGCGGACGCCATCAATAATAATAGAAACGTCCCGTTCCCCGTCGTATTCTACATCAAAGGAAATCAGCAAAATAGTGGAAGCTGTCAGCGTTTCGGGCAGCTTTTTCTCCACTGTGATGTTCTTTTTGGAAGTTTCCCTGGAGAAGAAATCTCCGGGAAGCGTGTAGTTCTTCATCTGGGAAACATAGGGCGTGGATTTTAATGCCGTATCATCACTGGCACCAGAAACAATCGTACGGTTTGCAAGGGTATCCAGGTTTTCCGGGTAGGAAAGCTGGTCGTAATCGTCCTCTGTCATCAGCGCCATGCTTCCATAGGCAAAGGGCAGAACATTTTCATTTTCCGCAAGCACATGTCCCTCTTTTTCCTGAAGCACCGTGTATCCGGCAGGAACCTTATCTGCCTTGGTCTGAATGTAGCGCACGCCCATCAGGTATTCCTGGAAAGGATTTTCATCGGCAGTCATTGCCACACGGTTGCGGATGCTGATGGGCATTTTCAGAATGTCATAAATCAGATTGTTGTAGGTACTGTTGGTAATAGAAGAATACAGGGTACTCTTGTTCTGATCTCCGGTGATCACATAATTGGTATTGTTGGAAGGATGCTCAATAATGTCAAAACGTGACTGCGTATTTTCACAGTAACCTTCCAGATCCTCCTGGGAAAAATAATCCCTGGATTCATCAGAGCGGGAGGCGTACCGTTCTTCCTGACCCTTGGCAAGATAAAGCATAGCCGGGACCGCGCAAAGAAGAACCAGTCCACAGATGTTTGCAAAAAGCGGCCTGCATGGAAGAGAAAACTCCTTCTTTTCCAGGAAAAGGGAAATCGTCACCACCAAAAGAAGCAAAATCAGGTCAGCCATAGTAAGGTGACGCACCTGGTCATTGCGAAGCAGGAAAACAAGCTGCACGATCACCGGAATGGCACAAAGCAGCGTCAGGGGCAGGCTGTGGCGTATTTTTTTCAAATGAAGGCCTTCCAGCGCCTGGGCTGTGAGATACAGGATCAGGGGAAGGAAAGGAATCAGGCTTTTGGGCCGCACGTATAAAGTTGCATTTAAGATCCAGTAAAAAATGTCAAAAAACAGCAGTGCAAAAATAGCAATGGCAAGCTTGCGGGTCCTTTTTTCCCGGATACAGAGAAACAGGGCATAGAGGCAGATTACCGTAAGGCCGCAGCCGTAAGGACTGTAAAGGATGCTGTCAAGGGTTGGGTTCACACCCAGGATCTTTAAAAGGGAGGTGCTGTTTCCAGTGTCTTTTTTGTTCCCCAAAATAGCAAGTCCGGTTGGCAGAAGGAGAAACATGTTCATGGATACCGCAATGGACACGTCGAGAATATAGTTCCACCAGATTTTATGCTTTAATTTTTTACGGATGGTTTCCTCTGCATTCTGGAGGAAATCCGGCAGCAGATGAAATATGTAAAGAATGCACGCCGTAAAGCAGGACGGGAAAAAATAAAAGCTGTGCAAAATGCAGAAAAACAGGGAAATCACCAGCCCTACATGGGGACGAAAACGGTATTTTGCGGCTTTTCGCACATCCAGGATCTGATCCAGAAACAAAAAGGCCAGGATCAGAAATGGCATATAATTTACAAACATGATCTGTCTGTGCGCCTGGAAAAAGCAGTTTGCAGTGAGATAAAAAAATCCGCATGCAAAGCTGGTAAAATCAGAAAATCCCTTTCTGTGAAGCCAGTAATAAATAAGTCCTCCGCCCAAAAGAATTTCCAGTATGGCGTATCCCTGAATGAAATAGGCCATTGCAATACCTGGGAAAAGGTAGGAAATCAGCACATCCGGCCGCATGAAACCGTAATAGGACAGGGAAAAGAAGTTGGTTCCTCCGCCGAGCCCTGTGAAATCTGGAAAAAGCTGTCCGGTAGCATAGAAATTTTTTCTCATATAATCCGCAATGGTCATATGCTGGGAGTACCAGTCTGTCTGGGAACCAAACCAGGATCCCTCCGGAATCAGTCTCCAGATGAGAAAGCTTCCCGCAGATAGAAGAAGCAATAAAATAACAAAATTTCTCCGGGTGAATTTTTGAGGTCTGCTGCAGAAAATCATAGTAAGTCCTTTCTTGAGTCCTAAAGCTGTTGTGGCAGGTTGTTAACTGTAATTTTGATATCAAAACACATTGTATGCCGTTTGTCAAGTTACAGTGACTGATTTTACAGGGAAAAGCTTAAGAGAAAAGGCGGGAAAATCTGAAGAATTTCTGAATATTTTCCCGATTCACAAGTCCAGCCACTTGTTTTAGCAAACCGCTTGTGTTAAACTTTCCCAGAGAATGTTAAATGAAAAGAGGATATTTTAATATATGTTAGATGTTTGTCTGGTTGGAACCGGAGGAATGATGCCACTTCCAAGAAGGTGGCTGACTGCCCTGATGACCCGGTATAAAGGAAGCAGTCTTCTCATTGACTGCGGTGAGGGAACCCAGGTTGCCATTAAGGAAAAAGGCTGGAGCTTCAAGCCCATTGACGTGATCTGCTTCACCCATTTTCACGGCGACCACATCAGCGGCCTTCCGGGACTTCTTCTTACAATGGGAAATGCGGAGCGCACAGAGCCATTGACTTTGATTGGCCCGAAAGGCCTTGAGAGAGTGGTAAATGCTCTTCGGGTGATCGCGCCTGAGCTTCCTTTTGAACTGAAATTTATTGAGATCAACGGTCCGGAACAGGTTTTTGAGATTAATGGCTACCGGATCACGGCATTTCGTGTAAACCACAATGTACTTTGCTACGGATATACTCTGGAGATTCTTCGTCAGGGGAAATTTTCCCCGGAGCGTGCCCGTGAGCAGGGAATTCCTCTGGAATACTGGAATCCGCTGCAGAAGGGAAATGTAATCGAGGCAGACGGCGTGACATACACACCGGATATGGTGTTAGGACCTGCTAGAAAAGGCCTGAAGGTTACTTACACCACAGATACCCGCCCAACAGAATCCATTGTGAAGCATGCCCCGGGTTCTGATCTTTTTATCTGCGAGGGAATGTACGGGGAGGATGACAAGCTGGAGAAGGCAAAGGGTTATAAGCATATGACCTTCCGCGAGGCTGCCGCCCTTGCAAGAGACGCCGGAGTGAAGGAAATGTGGCTGACCCATTACAGCCCGTCACTGATCCGCCCGGATGAATATATGGATATGGTAAGAGGAATTTTCCCCAATGCTTATCCAGGCAAAGATGGAAAAACAATGGAATTAAATTTTGAAGAGGATTAAAGAATGAAAGATACATTAATTCTTGCAATAGAGAGCTCCTGTGACGAAACTGCAGCTTCCGTAGTAAAAAACGGCAGGACCATTTTATCAAACGTGATCTCTTCCCAGATCGCACTTCATACCTTATATGGAGGCGTTGTGCCGGAAATCGCGTCACGCAAGCATATTGAGAAAATAAACCAGGTGATCAAGGAGGCACTGAAAGAGGCGGGTGTCACCCTGGATGATCTGGATGCAATCGGTGTTACCTACGGTCCCGGACTTGTAGGTGCCCTTCTTGTAGGCGTAGCAGAGGCCAAGGCAATTGCATATGCAAAGAAGCTTCCCCTTGTAGGCGTTCATCACATCGAGGGACACGTTTCCGCCAACTATATTGAGCATCCTGACCTGGAACCGCCGTTTCTGTGCCTGATCGTATCTGGCGGACATACCCATCTTGTAATCGTAAAGGACTACGGCGAGTTTGAGATTCTGGGACGCACCAGGGATGATGCAGCGGGAGAGGCCTTTGACAAGGTTGCCCGTGCCATTGGACTTGGTTATCCGGGAGGACCTAAGGTGGATAAACTGGCCCGTGAGGGAAATCCGGATGCCATTGTTTTCCCAAAAGGAAAGCTGGGGGACTGCCCATACGATTTCAGCTTCAGCGGCGTGAAGTCTGCAGTTTTGAACTATATCAACAATGCCCAGATGAAAGGGGAGGAGATCAACCGCGCAGATCTTGCCGCTTCCTTCCAGAAATCTGTGGTAGACGTACTGGTGGAGCATACCATGCTTGCAGCCAAGGACTATCATATGGATAAAATTGCCATTGCAGGCGGCGTTGCATCCAACGGTGCCCTTCGTGAGGCTATGACCAGAGCATGTGAAAAAAGAGGATACAAATTCTACCGTCCGTCCCCGATCTTCTGTACAGACAATGCGGCAATGATCGGCGTTGCGGCTTACTATGAGTATATAAAAGGAACCCGTCACGGCTGGGATCTGAATGCGGTTCCAAATCTGAAGCTGGGAGAAAGATAATGGAGCAGGGCAGATGTACAGCCATTGTTCTGGCAGCAGGACAGGGCAAAAGAATGCACAGCAAAATACAGAAACAGTTTCTGGAAATAGGAGGGAAACCCATTCTGTATTATTCTATGGAGTGTTTTCAGAAGAGCCCGCTGATCCAGGATATAATTCTGGTGACGGGAGAAGATATGATTTCCTATTGCCAGAGTGAAATTGTGGAGAAATATGGCTTTACCAAGGTTTGCAAAGTGACTGCAGGCGGAAAAGAGCGCTATGATTCCGTGTATGCGGGACTTTTGTGCTGTCAGGATACCGATTATGTGTATATTCATGATGGAGCCAGACCCTTTGTCACAGAGGAGATGATCCAGAGAGGCTATGAGGCTGTGAAAAGGACAAATGCGTGCGTTATGGGCATGCCATCCAAGGATACCGTGAAGCTTGCAGATCCGTCAGGCTATATTAAAGAGACCCCGGACCGCAAAATTGTATGGAATATTCAGACTCCTCAGATATTTTCTTATGATCTGATTCGCGGAGCCTATGAAAGCATCCGTAAGAAAGACATGAGTAATGTGACAGATGACGCCATGGTAGTAGAGCAGGAGACGGGAACGAAGATTCTTCTGGTGGAGGGATCTTATCAGAATATTAAGATCACAACCCCGGAAGATCTGGCGGTTGCGGAGGCTTTTTTGCGATATTGAACGAATTTTTGAAAAAAATAAAAAATCTTGTTGACACCAAAAGGATTTGATGATAAAATACGTTTTGCACTGACAGAGACAACCTCTTGAGTGAAGGACAACTCCTGATGTGCGAAACGGTTTTATTTGATCATTTATGGAGAGATATCGAAGTGGTCATAACGAGGCGGTCTTGAAAACCGTTTGTCCGCAAGGGCGCGTGGGTTCGAATCCCACTCTCTCCGCTTGTTAAGAACTTTGAAAAATAATTAAAAAAAGTTCTTGACAAATTAAGAAACATCGGTTATACTAAACAAGCTTTCGTAAGAGAGCAAACAACAACACAGAGAACTACTTAGTAAGTAGGACAATTTGGAGAAGTACCCAAGCTGGCCGAAGGGGCTCCCCTGGAAAGGGAGTAGGTCGTTAATAGCGGCGCGAGGGTTCAAATCCCTCCTTCTCCGCTTTAAATTTCTTTGAAAAAGAAATTTAAAAAAGTTGTTGACAAACATTTGAACATATGATAATATGAACAAGCTGTTTTGAAAACAACAGCAAATAACCTTGATAACTAAACAGTGAAACACATACGATTCTCGAAAATTTCTTTTACAAACATCATTCGAAGAGAATGAACTTTTTAGAACAGTAATGACGAGAGATAACTAAGCTAGTTGGTTGTCTTGAGTGAATCAAACATTTTATCAGAGAGTTTGATCCTGGCTCAGGATGAACGCTGGCGGCGTGCTTAACACATGCAAGTCGAACGGGAAATACTTTATTGAAACTTCGGTCGATTTAATCTATTTCTAGTGGCGGACGGGTGAGTAACGCGTGGGTAACCTGCCTTATACTGGGGGATAACAGCCAGAAATGACTGCTAATACCGCATAAGCGCACGGGGCCGCATGGTCCTGTGTGAAAAACTCCGGTGGTATAAGATGGACCCGCGTTGGATTAGCTAGTTGGCAGGGCAGCGGCCTACCAAGGCGACGATCCATAGCCGGCCTGAGAGGGTGAACGGCCACATTGGGACTGAGACACGGCCCAGACTCCTACGGGAGGCAGCAGT
>ERZ1106915.343-NODE-343-length-71955-cov-10.495369_pt1 | contig 71955 bp, 90 predicted proteins | sample MGYA00403653_ERZ1106915 | MGnify/ENA primary metagenome ERZ1106915 (study PRJEB35170, sample SAMEA104062404) | human gut metagenome | biome: human gut; feature: human-associated habitat; material: faeces | place: Denmark | collected 2012-06-06 ...
GGGGTCTCCAAAACCTTTGGTGGGAGTTCGATTCTCTCATCCCCTGCTCTTAAAACACCGAGTTTACGGTGTTTTTTTTATGTCGTGTTGCATTTCGTGTTGCATACTATCAAAATAATTAATTGCTATATTCCCCATTTTCTTTTCAGATTCCTCAAAAGTATGTCTGTACACATCTTTCAATACTCTATCATCTCCCCATCCGCCAGCCTGCATGATATAAGCATCAGGTATTCCAAGCGCATGTTGTATGCTTGCAGAGTAGTGACGTAAATCGTGGAAGCGGAAATGCTCGATACCTGCATTATTTAGCACATGCTCAAAACGTGATGTAATAATGTTTGGAGTCATATTTACACCATCGTTCGGCAATGCCATGAATGCATCAACAACAAACTGTGGAACAGGAACAAAACGATCACCTGCATAAGATTTCGGTGCTTTCACGATCCATTTATTATCAGGCGACAGAACCATCGTTTTATTTACATGGATAACATTATTTTTAAAGTCTGACTTTTTTAATGCTGATATTTCTCCGCGACGCATCATACCGAACGCGCCCAAGTATATAGGGACTTCCATTTCTGTTCCACTGGCTGCACTTATTAAAGCCTTGATGTCGCTTTCTGATGGAATGCTTCTCTCAATGCGTTTCTTTTTTGGAAGAGTAGTATTCAAAATAATATCCGGGTTGTATCGTTTTAAAACCGCTGTAATAAGACCATGCCGGTCCCTTACGGTTTTTGGAGACAGTGATCCAGAGATAGAATTTATATATTGCTGAATGATTTTTTTATTAATATCCCTTATTTTGTAATCATCGAGCATGGAAAATTCTTTTTGCATACTTCTGTATTTCCTGATTGATGCCGGAGATAGAATTTGAGAACGCTCAACGATATATGCATCCACAGCTTCCCGGAAGGTCAATTTATAACTTGAAAGATTACTCTGTTCTTTTTTATCGGCATACTCTGCTGCCATAGCTTCACATCTTCTTTTGCCGGCCGGGCTTGGATCGTCACATGTAAATGATTCATAAACCCGTTTCTTTTTTACATTTCCGTCTTTACCGGTAACATATTCATAGTGACTAAACACCAGACACCTCCAGGATCCGGAAGGTAATTTTTTTGCAGTAGCCATTGTATCATCCTCCTAAAATTAAGTATAAAAATAACAGCCAGTGAGTAGTATTTCACTTGCACATGACTGCCCTGAATGATACAATATATTTGTTGAGAGAATTGTTCATTCAGAGCAGTTACATTGCCGCTTCACTTCATTGTGAGGCGGTTTTCGTTTTGTAGAATTTAATTACATTATACATAAATAGAATAAAAAAGAAACAGGAAAATATCCCAGTTGGTGACAAATTGTTACCAACTGGGATATTGAAGTTGTACCGGTGCAACAAAAAGATACTGAAAAATGCGACAGCCTGAGATTTTTATTTACGCTTTTTTAATAACAATAGAATTCCCATCAAATTCTAATGAGAGGGATTTATCATTTACAGACACACCAAGTTTATCCGCCCAGGTCTTAGGGATGGAGACTTTACAATTATAAGCATTTTGACTGGCATTACCGCCAGCTTTTGCTATGATCATATTTGCATTTCTTTTTTCACTCGTCATCCCAGTTAATATCCTTTCCACTTATATATTCCCCCTGTTCTGCGGCTTCCAGGCGGGAACGTTCTTCCGGGGTAAGTTTTGTATAATCCGGATCCCATGCAAGGACAAGACGTTTTACAAATTCATAGGCAAAATCCTGTTCCTGTGCCGGGAGCATTTCAAGCATTGATACGGTATGTGCAATAGTGTTTGTCATAGAGAACTCCTTTCTTTCAGGTGGGGATATTACTTATAAATATCCCCACGGCTTCCCACATCCATGATGCAGAGAACCTCGATTTCATTATTTGTCAGATACTTGTAAATGATTCTGTACTTTCCGACGCGCAGCCGGTAACGACCGTCTTTATAACCACTCATTTTTTTAATATCGCCTTCGGCAGGCTTGTGAGTCAGTTTTTCAATGGCATCGAGAATCAGATCACGTTGAGGTTTTTGTAACCCTTTTAGATACTTGACAGCGGCTTTTTCGTATTGAATTTCCATTGCCTACCTCCTTCATCTGATATTATCATAACATATTGGTTACCAATAATCAAGATAAAATGATAAAAATTGAAAGAAATATTAATGCTTTTAATTTTTATTACCAGAATCTACCAGTATTTTCCACAAACGTATCGCTTTATAATTTCCCTATGGCAAAGATAAAAATTCAAGAAATCATGAAACTGAAGGATATAAAAGTAAGAGATCTGACAGAGAGTGTACCATTTTCCAGAGCTACTACATACCGGATCTTAAAAGGACAAAAGAATCCAACAATAGATGATCTGGAAGAATTTGCAAAAGGGCTTAAGGTACCGTTAGAGGATCTGTATGAATCAGAGTATTCCAGGGATAAAATAAAAAAGTTGTCTCAACATTGAGACAAACATTGCAAATGACAAGCATAATAAATATAATACAAACATAAGAACAAAGCGCGCTGTTGAAAACTACACTTACGGATGAAGATAAATGCCAATAAGGAGGGCAGCAGTATGCTTAAAATTATGAAAATACAGTTGAAGGAATATATAGACAGGATGGATCAGTCGGATGAGAAATTTCTAAAGCAGATATTAACGATTGTGAGAAAACATTGTAAAACAAAAACATGAAGAAGTGGAACACCGGAGGGCAGCAGTACCCTCCGGTGTTTTTTTGTTATGCTCGCTGTTTTTGCACCAGGTCAATTAGTGCATCCTGTAGAACCTGTGAAAAATTGATGTTAAGAGAAAGAGCCTCTTCATTCAGCCACTCTGGTATAGAAAGAGTTTTCTTAACAGAAGCAGAACTGGTACGTTTATAGTAATCTTCCATTGATTAAGTTTTTGGCATCTTCGGAAAAATCATGTCCGCTTTCCATATAAATTCTCATTATTAGTTTGCGAACTTTATCTTGCCCCAATCCATACATTCGGCAAAAGACTATTGCTGCTCTTAGGTTTTCTTCTATATCACGATCTTTTTTTAATGTATAAAAGAAACTACAAGGAATCATTATGGAATCATATAGTTCATCCATAGCAGGATTGTAATTATAATGAGTATTCTTTTCAGCCGGTGTTTGTTTTTTGTAATTCCAAATTAAATTAAATGCACCTTCGTAGTCATAATCTAATATCAAAGATAGGGCTTCATTTTCTAACTCTAAGTTAAAAGTTGCGGAATCATGAACCGTTTTGATAAGTTCAGAACCGGTGTCGGTGGCACAAAAATAGTGAGTTGAATCGCCAAGGAAAGAAGATAACTCTTCCAAACTGATATTTTCTAATATTCTTTTTTGCAGATCAGCTTTTTTACCAGAAAGTGGTAATTCAAAATGCCTAAGAATATTTTTTAAATCATCAACCTTAAATCTTTTTAGGTTTATCTGAGAAATGGTAAGCAGTCCAGCAGAAATTATTTTTTTTATTTCATCTGAGTAATTTATATCGTATTCATAGTACCAATATTGCGCAATATTGGGATGTTCAAGGACGCGACCATCAAGATATTTTAAAAAGAAAATATCAGTCGACAACATAGGAACATTACTGGTATTTGGTGAAATATTGCACAATTCTTGATAGGATGGAATCGCAGTCTGAAATCTCTTGCTTTGTAAGTCATTATTTATATGTGGAAGGTCAAGCATTTCACTATCGTAGATACCTTCTCTTTGTAAGGCTTCTTCATATCCTAATTGTACAAGATATGGAACTTCCTCATCTGTTATGGAACTGCCATCTGGATGAAATATTACTCCATTATGCTCAACATATTGTTCAGAATGAATAGAAGGTGAAGGTTCGATATTAGTAGGTTCGTTCTGTGTATTTACAGAACAAGTTGCTACTGATTGACCAACTTGATATGTTGGTGAATCAGGAATATTGTTTATAGCTACATTAGAAGCTGAATCAGTACTTGTTTTTTTATTAAAAGCAATTTTGGTTAGTAATATTCCGATTATAGCAAAAATGAAAGCCAAAAGGAGACAGAGGACAATAGGAATTGATGGATTTATAAAACAATTTATAATTCCACCAATGGAACACAATAAAAAATAAATTCCAAAAAAACCACATATAATTCTTGATAAAACAGAAAAAACTTTTTTCATAACATACCTCCTAGTCGTGATTAATAGAATAGTACCACAAATATAAGAAAAAGCATATAGAAAAACCGGAAGGAAAATTAATCCTTCCGGTTTTTGCTGTTTTCAAATAATTGATCAATAAAATCTTCTGCAACTTTTTTTGACTCAGGGGACAACTGCTTGTAAGTACGCACCATATTAAGTAGCATTTGGTAAAACTTGTCGTCTGGATTTTCTAAAACCTCAGATATTAATGCTGCATCTTCGTCATCAGGAATCTGAAACATATCGCCTTCTCCAGTGCGGAGCCACATTTCATTCACATTAAATTCCCGGCAAATTGATAAAAGAACAGCATCTGTCGGGTTGCGTAAACCAGTTTCATAATTTGTAACAGTGTTGCCTTTAACGCCGATTTTTTCACCAAATTCTACCTGCGTCAATTTTAATGCTTTCCGTATCTCTCGTATTCTTTCTTTCAAAATCACACCTCCTTGCATAAAGAATATAACATTAAAAACTCACAAAGTCAATATTTTGATATTGACATATAATCACGACGTGATATAATAAACTCACAAAGTCAATAGTAACGAAAGGAGAAAAACAATATGGAAGAAGTAAAAAAAGAATTGGTTGAAAAAATGGCAAAGTTAAAACCAATCGATTTTATCTTAGCACAGAACACAATAGATGTATTACTTGCCAGAGACAAGATCGAGACATCAAAGAAACAGCTTGTGCAGCAGTAGAGAGGAGATGAGAGAGGTGGAATGTACTAATTGTGGGAATGTCAATATATCCCAAACGGCTAATTTTTGCATCATATGTGGAAAGAAATTAAAGAAAGGGTGCAAATGTTGGGTAAAAAAACAGGACAACTATGATTGCGGAAAAGACAGTTGCCCTGGATATGGACTTTTTTTACAAGAATCAAAGTCCAAGCGATGATTTTGCTAGTTCGCAACCGAAATCAATTGCAAATTGGCGAATTGCCTCTGCTGTAAATTTACCACATGTTAGAAGTGCTTTTTGAATTCTAATAGTTGCAAGTTTGGTTTTGGGCGTTTCAACAATGATATCTGGAAGGGAAGCTTCAAGATTTTGTCTTTCTAATTCAGAGAGTTCAGCATCTTCTTGAATCATTAATGCAGTTGCTTCTATTGCTGCAGAAGTCCAAGGGTATGGTTTTCCACACGAACGGCAGTAGGAAGGTTTTTCAAACTCAGGTGTATATGTAACAACTGCATTGATATGCCACTCTTTAATTGCTGAATTGCAGTTGGGGCATTTGGAAATTAACTCAGCTCCACATTTTTCGCAATATTCAGTTGATTTAAGCGGGTGCCGTTCGATAATAGAGTGTCCATTAGTACATATTTTTACAAAAAAATCAGACATATAAGATCTCCTTTCGTGATACTCGGACGCGGCAACGTCCTGTAAGGAAAAGGATAGCATAGTGGGGAAGAAACTACAAGTTGGAAGATATAGCGGAGATGAGAAGGGAGATGAGAAGAATGAATTCATCAGATGGAATCCGAAGCCTGGAGATTGATTTTGACAAAGAAATTTTAAAAATTAATGGGCAGGAAGTGAAAGAAAGGACTGTAATTGTCTCGCTTCCGGGTCCGGAAGGATATAAGTATAAAAAAGCATTCAATATGAATAATGAGCGGATTTCCGGAAGCAGAGAAGTAATAGATGTCTGTTATTACAGAACAGCTAATGATAGTAAGCCTTGATAACAGCAATATGTCCCTGATACTTCATGTAATCAAGAGGAAAAGACAAGAAAGCAGATTGCGTAATAGTAAAAAGAAAATCCACGTTGCAGACGCACAACGTGGATTACGAAGTGAAGTTTTTCACATGACGCGGAAAAGATGGCAACAGTCAGGGATTTTTAAAAGTCCGAGGTCAAAATTCTCCTCAATGAAGAAAGTGCCAGATTGAAAACCCTGTTCCCACTGGATACCGGTGAATGAAATGTTGTCGATGCGGTCACTAAGAGCTGCTTTCTCATCAGGAGAAAGTTGTGAAAAATCAATGTGGTACTGATGTAACATAAGAAACCTCCTTGTTCAGTTGATAAGACAATTATAAAAAACAAGGAGCGGGAAATGCAAGGAAATAATTGAAAGGAGAAAAAAAGTGGGCAGTAAATTATGCGAGAACAAAGAAAAGAAACGCTATGACTATGTAGCCGGTTTATTGACTGGTGGATTCAGAGCAAAGAATCTGACAACGAAGGACGTGAGTTTAAAAAGCGGGATTCCAGAGCGGACAGTTACAGAGCGAATCAACCATCCGGAAAAGATCAGGTTGAAAGATTTATACAGCTTGACGGATTTGGCGGGAATAAAGATCACGTTTGAATATAAGGAGATGCCGGATTAAGGAGAGTGACAATGAAAAATAAGAAACCATTTTATGTGATGGCAATCGTAATCATCATCATGTACGCAGTGATCTATATTTTACGACCGGCGCTGGTATCTGGACAGCCTGTCTCCGGTGTACTTAAACAGATCACACCAGTTGCACCGGTGCAACAGCCGGAGACAACACCAAGTCAGGAATATACAACATGCACTATAGATATTGCAGAAGAAGAATACTGGGACAGCCTGGAACTGCTTGCGATCTGCGTGGAAGCGGAAGCAGGAAACCAGAGCCTGGAAGGAAAACGCCTAGTTGCAGATGTGATTTTGAACAGAGCAGAGGATCATTCCGGACAGTGGCCGGACACGATCTCAGGCGTGATATCCCAGAAGGATCAATTTACATCATATTGGGATGGAGGGATGGCAGGCATCTGGGAACCGTCAGAGGAGACGTACCAAGCGGTAAAAATGGAAGTAGAACAGAGAGGATATCCGGGAATTTATTATTTCCGGGAAGGTCAGTGGTCTGATTATGGGACACCATGGAGAAAGACCGGAGCACATTATTTTTCGAAGAAATGAGGAGAGAAAGATGATCACATTAGATTTGACAAAAGAAGAGACTTTTATGCTTCGTGATTTAACAATCGGGATGGACTGCGGGTATGAGTGGATGCAGGAGATAGCAGACAGTCTGGAAGAGAAGCTGGGGGAAGCAATAAAAAAACCGCAGATGAAGCGTTCGGAGTTCAACCAGCAGATTTCCGACACAAAAACACGATGGGAAAATAAAGGACTCGCAACTTCTATGATGCTGGCGAAAGAGGCGGAGCTCAAATTTTATTATGACATTGTGGAGGACGACAATGAAAACACCGGAAGAAATGGAAGACTGGGCGGCAAATTGTGCACAAAGTTTTGAGGCGGCATTTGTTGCAGGAAAATACGGACAGGCTGCCCTGTCGGCAGAACAGATATATACAGTCCTAAACTTTATTGAGATGAAACAGGAAGCAGAGTTGATCATGGAGCGGATCGGCTGGGGCAGGATTGAGAAAGCATTTTCGGAGGCAAGGGTAAATGTTGAACGAGGACCAGATAAGAAAAAAGCTGTATGACCAGACGGAAATATTTAAAGATCATATGATGAGAAAAGAGTACCTGCAGGCAGTTTTATGTGCAGATCAGGCATCCATGGTTGTGATGTGCCTGGATATGGGAGAAGAAGTCAGAGCGGAGCTTTTTGGAGTACGTGATAAGAATAATCCGGTAATTGGCTTAATAGATGAAGCACAGTATATAAAAGCTCTTGACTGGTGCATTTTCCACGGGTTTTCACATACAGTACATACGTTCGAAAATATAATAAAGAAAGAGCATTGAAATGCTAGGTTTCAATGCTCAGATAGGTGCAATACACACCATACTTATGACAGGTATAGTGTATCATGCGCCTGCTGAAAAAGCAAGAGAAAACGGGGAAAAGCCCCGGCTTATTTAACAATCTCAATATATTAGAGATCCGACACAAGGTGGGGATATGGCATACAGGCATGATACTTATAAATACAAAAATAAAAAAATCATAGAGCATGAGTTTAAATATGCGGGACGGTATGGAGCAAAGGGAGAGAAGAGGGCACAAAGAAAAAAAGCTACACCGGAGCAGATGAAAAAACAGAATCAGTATAACAGGGAAAAGTTAGTACTGAGGAAGATGAGAAATAATTTTAAAAGAGGAGATCTGTGGATCACATTAAAACTCAAAAAAGGAGAGAGAGTATCTGCACAGGAAATTTTAAAAATCAGGGAAAAGTTTCTTCGCCAGCTTAGAGGTGTGTATAAGAAAAGGGGACGGGCACTTAAATATATGTGCAGGATCGAGATTGGAGAGAGGGGAGGAATCCATATACATATACTGGTCAACAGAATAAAAGGCACACCGGGAACAGCGGAAGTTATTTCACAGATATGGGGACGGCTGACAGGTGGTCATGTAAATTATGCACCGGTATACGAAGAGGGACATTTTAAAGATCTTGCGGATTACCTGGTAAAAAAACCAAAAGAGGAGATCACAGGTCAGTTGACACTTTTTGGAACAGAGGAAGAAAGAAAAATTTTTTCAGAGTACACCTGCTCAAAAAATTTAGAACTGCCGGAGAAAGAGACACATGATTATAAACATTGGACACTCAGGAAACTGGTCGAGAATGGTCCAGAGCCGAAGCCAGGTTATTACATAGACCGGGACAGCATCCGGCACGGAAAAAACCGGTACACCGGCATGTCGTACTACTACTATACAGAGATCCGGTTAGAACGGGATGCCGGGGAGATAAGAAGGGAGCGTGAGGACTTATACGGGCAGTCAGTATATACACCGCTACGTCCATAAAGGGCAGATGGGAACGCGACGGCTACGTCGGCTACTGCCTGGAATATTACCCGCCGGGGAAAAGTCTGCCGGAGATCAGAAAGCATATTGAGGCGGTCGAACATATGAATGCCAACCGGGCAGAGATGGAAGCTCTGATACGGGCATTTTCCCGTATGAGAGAGAAATGCGAGTTATCCATTTATACGGACTCAGAATATCTTTTCAACGGATTTGCCGGACGGGAAGATGTGACGCGCTGGGTTAAGAGCGGATGGATCACAACCAGAGGACAGCCGGTCAAAAATAAGGACAAGTGGCTGGAGCTGATCAAAGGAAAGCAGGGGCATTTATGCAGCTTTTATCTGAAACAGCCAAATGCATACACGAAGGAACTGATAGAAGAAATGGAGCGAAGGGAGAAATAAAGGATGTTTGAGAGATTTGGAGAATTTGACAGCGCGGAAGAGCTGAACCTTACAGCGGAAGGTTTGAAAACAGAAGGAGATATGGAAAGCCTGCTGATCCTGGCAGAAGAGAACGGGATTGATAAAGAGGATGCTGAAGATTACATGGATGACCGCACAAAGGAACTTGTAACACCGCTCATGGCAGCACTTGGAAAATTAAGAGTAGAGAGCAAAGACTTGGAGTTAAATGGTGTACTAGAGGACTGGAAGGATGCCATTGTTGATATGTGCACAGAGGATAAAACTATACAGCGCGCTGTCTGCAAAAAAGGTAAAAAACTCCGGGATTGTCTTGCGATAATGTTGAGATTTGCGTTTGAAAATAAGGTACAGGTAAGTGAAAAGATAGTCAAAGCTACAAAAGTGATGCATAACGGAAAAGAAGAGCCGATGAGAGGACCGGTGTATTTAGGATTTCCAAACAAAACAGATGTTAAGAGAATAGTGAAAGCTTACTACCTGGAGGAAAAACGATGATAGCATACAAAGGATTTAATAAAGACCTTACATGCACAATGGGAAAAGGAAGATTCCAGTACGAGGTAGGGAAGTCCTACAAGGAAGATTCTGCAAAGTGTGCAAGTACGGGATTTCATTGCACAGAAGAGCCTATAGAGGTATTGAGCTGGTATGGGAATGATTCATCGAGATATTGTATCGTGGAGGCGTGTGGAGACATTCACGAAGACGGAGATGACAAAATTTCATGCACAGAAATGAAAATACTGAAAGAAATTACATTGCAGCAGTTGGGAGCGCTAGAGTGTAAATGGATACAGGAACATCCAGAGAGAAAATATAGCATACACGTCAAGAAAGATAGCGCAAGGGCAACGGGGACGGGAATGGTGATTGTAAGAGGGAAGAATCCAAAAGCGGCAGGAGATGAAGGTTCAACGATATTCTTACTTCGAGAAGGCAAGGGAACAAAAGAGATTGAAGAAGTAGGAATTTATCTGATAGACGGCGTGCAATATATGCCTGATACATATTACAGGGTGGACGGGAGAAAATACAGATGCGCAAAGAAGAGTTAAGACGATTACGGGCACTGCCGGCAACAAAAGAAATGATGTTCAAAGGCAGACAATTCCAGGAAATCGAAGAGGAAACATGGTGGAACCACAAAAAAAGAAAAGTAATAATGCCGGAATACGATGTGCTTTTTAGAGTTCAGAATTTGTCAGGATATATAAAAGTGGCAGTATTCCTCCCGGAAGATATAAGGAAGGACATAAAGAATCCAAGATATGAAATATTCTTAAACGTAGAAGGAGAGGAATATATAACACGAGAATTAGACCAGGATGGAAAAGAAGTGCGATGGCTGAGTTCAATGTTAGAGAATTTACCAGAAGTTCCAGGATTTGGATATTGGAGCAATACAAAGTATTTCATCGGGAATGACGGAATGAGAACATTAAACAATTTGAAACTGGAACATGACAGCCAAAAGCCAAGTAGAGGAGGATATCGCCTGCAGAAATGGCAGCAGGAGCAAAAAGATAAAGAAACAAAAAGGAAAGAGGATAAAGAACAAAAGCCATGGGACGAGGATATGGCGCTTATCCCTAAGATTATGCCTGGATTTAAAGAATGGATGCGCAAGGAAGCCGCCGAGCAATATTATATGATATACGAATACGACTCCAGAGGAGCAAAAACGGGGTATTGCTCTAGGTGCAAGAGGGTGGTTCCTATATCAGGTGCAAAACACGGTGAAAAAACAAAGTGTCAGGCGTGTGGGGTTGAATCAATATTTAAGGCATCAGGAAAAATACAGACATTAAGTACAGGAACATATTACGGGGAAGTTATTCAAAAATTTAAAGGCGGAATTGTAATAAGAGGATTTGAACAAAGACAATGGTATAGAAATAGAGACTACAGAGACCCTTATGTAAGAACGAAAGAATACGAAAGAATCATGATATTTGATAATGGTGTAATCAGAAGATATGAGTGGGATTCGTACAAGAATAAATACGATAGATGGATACTAGACAAAGGTTACATGCCAATAGACAAAAGGACATATTACTGGCAGACGAGGATAAAACTGTATAAGAAAAATCTTTCAAGCCTGAAAAGAAACACACTCCTAAAGAGAAGCGCGATTGATTTATGGCCGGATCTTCCTGTATCGACGACCGTGTATATTGCAATGGAACAAGGCAATCCGGCAATAGAGATGTTAGCGAGGATTGGTATGTTCAGACTTGCAAAAGGAATCATGAAAGAGCCTTACGACAAAACTTTGTTAAAACAGAATGAAACAGAGATAGCAAAGATGTTAAAGATTGACCGCAGCAGGCTGAAGAGATTAACTTCCATGGACGCAAATGTCAATATGCTCAGATGGATGCAGCTGGAAAAGGTGGCAAATACAATTTGGCCGGATGAGATGATAAAAGATTTTGGAGAAGCCAATATACTTCCTTCGAGTTTTGGATTCTTGAAAATTAAATTGAGTTTTGTTCAATGTTACAACTACTTGATGAAACAGGCTAAACTCATGGACGAGACGCTACAACAAACTCTTATAACTTGGAGAGACTACCTGTGCATGGCGGAGCAACTGAAAATGAATGTTAAAAATGAACAGATAGCAAAACCTAAGGACGTTAAAAGAGCACACGACGAGGCTATATTAAATAGCCAGAGAGGAAACTTAAAGAAAAAAGCAAAAGCGATCGAAAAAAAGTGGCCAAAGGTAAATGAACAGCTGGCAAAACTTAAAAAATACGAGTTCGCTTTTGGTGAATATGCAATAGTAGCACCGAAAGAGGTTTTAGATATTGTCATCGAAGGAACGGTACTGAATCATTGCGTACACACATGTGATTATTATTTTGAGAGAATACAAAAAGATGAGAGCTATCTATTCTTTCTAAGGAGAAGCTGTCAGCTAGACGTTCCTTGGTACACGTTAGAGGTTGAACCATCTGGAAATATAAGACAAAAAAGAACGACAGGGGATAATCAAAATGCTGACTTCCAAAAAGCAATAAAATTTTTGGAAAAGTGGCAGCAGTATTTTAGGAAACAACTGACAGAAGAGGAAAAACAGCTCGGAGAGAAAGCAAACAAATTGAGGATTGAGAACTACGCAAACCTCAGAAAAAACGGCAATAAGATATGGCATGGAAAGCTGGCGGGACAGCTCCTTGCAGATGTACTGGAACAAGATTTCATGGAGGCAACAGTATAGGAGGACAGGGATGGAACAAATAATTGAATATCAAAAAACATACCAGGAATACAAAGCAGAATTAGATGGAGAACTGCAAAGAACAGCGGAAGGATTCGTAAGAATTGGCTATCTGCTAAAGGTAGCCAGAGATACAAATATTCTGAAAGAAAGCGGATATACAAATGTAACGGAATTTGCCAAGGCAGAATACGGCATTGATAAGACGCAGGTAAGCAGATTTATACATATCAATGATAAATTCGCCGAGAACGGTTATTCAGATCATCTTCTGCCGGAGTATCAGGGATATGGATATGCAAAGCTAACGCTTATGATGCAGTTGCCGGATGCAATCAATGAGGGACTGACGCCTGGTTATTCCAAGGCAGAGATACAGGCAATTAAAGACGAACTGGACGAGGAAAATAAGGTATCGGACATCGAGAGAATGTTAGAACCGATAGGACCGGACAAGGATGAAGAACTTGAGCAGAATACCATCGGTAAAGTTGTTCTACAGCTTGGAGAGGATGAACCGGAACTATTCGTGGAAATGGCAAAGCGGTTTGCAGATGAATACTGGAGTGTCGAGGATGTAAAAGAAGTATTGGCACCGCAGGGAGAAAAAACTTATTCCGTTAGAATTCCGGGAAATGGAAGAATGATGCTCATGCTCAATGATGAGTCAGAATGCCGCATTGTTAATAGCCGAACTGAGGAAAAAGAGCTGATAGGATGGGGAGATATAGGTGCAGCGTGGCTGCAGCTGATGCAGTTAAATAAGGAACCAGAAACAAGATGGACAGAGCTTTACCGCAAACCATATCCTAAAAAACAGGAAGTTGCACCGGTGCAACCGAAGAAAGAATCTAAAGTAACGAAAGCTAAGCTGGAACAGAAACCAAAGAAAGAGACGATTAAAGAAAATCCACCGATGCAGCAGAAACAGGAGACACCCAAGACACTGCATGACATTGAGCCGGATATTCCGGAACCGTCCACGATCGAGCCGGAGGAACAGCCGGAAGATATTAAGACAGATGAGCCGGAGGCGGCCGGCGAGCAGCAGTTACCGGGACAGGACAGCATTGAGAACCATCCGGAATACATGCCAGATGAACCGGAAAAAGAGGAAAAAGAACTGGAAATCACAGAAAATGAACCGAAAAGTACAGGAAACATAACAGAAAATGCAGAAAACAGTATGACTGATAACAAAAATATAAACAGAGGATATAAATCGGCGATCGCAAATAATCTGAACAATCTGCAGAACCTCTGGAACTCCGGAGATCCACACAGGATAGAAAAAATGATTTCCATTCTGGATGATCTGCACTGGAGGTTAAAGAAGGTTGAGGAAATCGAAGATACAGAAAATGAGGAGGACTGACATGCGGTACCGGACCAGAAAAAACATGAAGTTCCAATTCGATGAAGAAACCCGCCGGATCATCTATTACCGCGACGATGAGAGCTGCATCTTCTGCAGACGGCAGTACCACATGGAAAATAAAGATCCGATGCTCTACCGAGCAAAGGACATCATGCATTACATAAATAAGTCCCAGGGCGGACTTGGCGTACCACAGAACGGAGCAGTAGGCTGCCGGTACCATCACATGTTATTGGACAACGGCAGTAAAGGACTCCGGTCAGAGATGATCGTAATATTTAAAGAATACCTGATGCAGCAGTATCCGGACTGGAATGAAGACGAGCTGCGGTATAAGAAATGGGATTTTCCAACTTTTGGTTAATCAATATATCACAGGATACCAGTAAACGCGCGATTCTCCGGCAACCGGTGCCGGAGAGAAAGGAGAAAAATGTGCTCAACAGCAAAGTGTATATAAAAAAGTGTGTTATCTGCGGAAAAACCTATGAATCAATATCAGCAAGAGCACTTACCTGTGGAAAACCGTGCAGAAATGAGTACCGCAGAAGAAAAGACAGAGAGAAAAGAAGCGTAAAAACATGTAGAAACAGTACATTAGATGATGCTTTAAGAAAAGCAAGAGAAGCCGGGATGAGCTACGGAAAGTATGTAGCGACGGTAGAGAGGATAGCAAAATGAAAAAGAAGGATGTATTGGAATTAAAAAGAAGATTAACGAAGAATGACTGCACATTTTCCCGTATTTGCGGCTGTTATGTAGACGGGGATGGAAACATTGTGACAATGTTCGGAGAGACATTTTTAAACCTGCCGGATGAAGAATTTTACAAATATCTGGATATTGCAAAAGGAATTTTCAAAGGCAAACTGAAAGATAATATGCTGAATCTGAAACTTTCACAGGAGGCAAAGAGAGAAAACGACGTGCAGCAGTTCCTGCTGGCCATGAGAGAGACCGGATTAAAAAACGAAGACATGCTGCAGGCATTCTATGAAAGAGTGATTGACAATTATGATCATGTCGGAGACTACCTGATCCTGCTTTACCGTGATGCCTACGATGTTATAACAAAAACTTCTGATAACAACAAAATAGATGAATCAGAGGACGTCTACGAGTATATACTCTGTGCCATCTGCCCGGTAAATCTGACAGCACCGGGACTGGCATATAGCGAAAGCGAGAATGCGATTGTAAACAGATTCCGTGATAAAGTAGTCGGCGCACCGGATACAGGATTTTTATTCCCGGCATTCACGGATCGTAAGGAAGATCGAGATGCAATGCTCTTTTATACGAGAGACACGAAAGCGCCGCACCAGGAACTTGCACAAGGATTAAGATGCGTCATGCAGACAACAGCGACGGAGCAGAGGGAGATATTAAAAACGGTCATCACGGAAGTGCTTGGAGATAGCGATGAGGGAATCGAGATGTATGAAGATTTCCACCGCGTCCTGGATGAAAAACTGAAAGAGGAAGCAAAGAAAGAGCTGGAACGCACTGAACAGCAGAAGTTAACGCTTGGAATCCTGGAAGAGACGCTGGAGAAAGCAGACACGCCGACGTCATGTATCGAGGAGATTGTAGAGTCATACCGGAGTGCTTTTAAAGAGACACCGACGATTGCAGCAGTAATCGATGAAAAGGCGGTAAAAGCAAGTCATAAGAGAGATAGCATCGAGCACATGAAAAAAATGCTGAAAGATGCCGCAAAAGAGATTGAGATCTTAAATGGCGGAGAGACGGAACTGTCAGAGAGAATACGGGAAGTTACGGGCGTTTAGGAGGAATCAAATGCATAGAGACAGTAAAGAACGCAACAGAGCGGTTAAATCGCTGACGGACAAGCGAACGAGAATACCGAAGCATCCAAACCCGGATGCATTGAGAAATTTTAAGGAAGTACCGTATCGGTTGCGGTACGGGAAGGAGAAGAAGGATGCTGAATAAAGAGGAATATATGAATGAATTATTGGAGTTTGCATGTACAGACAATAAGTTTGCTATTACGAAAGATGGAAAGCTTCGGGAATGTCGTGGTGTAAGATGCAACGAGTGCGCGCTTGAAAGCGATGGTATGGATAGTTGCGACGATTTACGCAGAAAGTGGATGGAACAGGAGTACAAAGAACCACATGTTGATTGGAGTAAGATTCCGGTTGATACACCGATTTTGGTTAGATCAAATGAAAAACACGCTTGGATTCGTAGATATTTTGCAAAATACGAAAATGGATCAGTGTATGCATGGGAACAGGGTGCAACATCTTGGAGTGCTGAAAGACCGGCATATATATGCGACTGGAAATATGCCAAACTGGCAGAAAGCGAGGATCAGAATGTCGATAAGCAGGATTAAAAACCGGATATCTGAGGCAGCAACAGAAGCCTGCGGGTATTCTCCACTAACAAAAGTGGTTTCGGAGGAAGAAATCAACAGAATCTTGGAGCAGGAAAGCGAATGGATTCCAGTAAGTGAGAGACTGCCGGAAGAATCTCTTAATAGTGTAATTGGATGGGATACATATCGAAACCGTTGTTGCTTTGTACAATATTTGGGAGGACGGTTTGTCCTCGGTGATGATATTGATAGTGTAAATGTCACAGCCTGGATGCCGCTGCCGGAGCCGTACATGGAAAGCGAGGGATAGCAATGGAATATGGCTATATCAGAGTTTCTTCCAAAGAGCAGAACGAAGCCAGACAACTTGATGCATTGCATAAACAGGGCATAGAGGACAAAAATATCTATATGGATAAACAGTCGGGTAAGGATTTTAACCGCCCGAAATATAAAATCCTTTATCGCAAACTGAAAAAAGGAGATGTACTGTACATAAAAAGTATTGACCGGATGGGAAGAAACTATGATGAAATTATACAGGAATGGCGCCGAATCACACGTTTTCGTGAAGCTGATATTGTGGTGTTGGACATGCCGCTGCTTGACACGAGGCGGGGGAAAGACCTTATGGGTACATTCCTGAGTGACATTGTATTGCAGGTGCTTTCCTTTGTGGCAGAGAATGAGAGAACCAATATCCGGCAGAGGCAGGCAGAGGGAATTGCGGCAGCAAAAGCCAGAGGTGTGAAATTTGGCAGACCATCAATTCCATTGCCGGAGAATTTTGACCAGATGCGTAGGAATTGGAGAGCCAGACACATCACAATAGAGGACGCGGCAAGGGAGTGCGGAATGTGCACAAAGACATTTTATAGTAAGGCGGTAAAAGCAGAAATGGAGGAAAATGATGCAGAATAGATTTTTATCCCGTGAAAAGCGGATTGATAATGGGGAATGGGTGGAAGGATATTTATATGGTATCTGGGAGAGAAGATATATCCTATGGGGAATGACCAATGATATCCCGAACATGGTCGAAGTAGACCCAGAAACCGTCTGCCAGTGCACCGCAATGCCTGATAAGAACAACAAACTGATCTTCGAGAATGACATTGCCATAAAGCATAATGATGATGATAAAGAGCCATATCTGATTAGATGGAGTGAGAATTACGCAGCATGGGAACTGGCACAATGCGGATGTGCTATGTACGGATTTTTCGATGTTGATTTCGGCGAAATAGAGGTAATCGGTAATGCGATTGATAATCCGGAGCTGTTGGAGGTGTAAACATGACGGAGAATGAAGCAATTGAAGAATTAAAATTTGATTGTAACGAACTTGGAAAAGCGATTCCGTGTGATACATCATGGGGGAAATCTTTTGAAAATGCTTATGCAATGGCAATAAACGCACTGGAAGAGGTACAGAAATACCGGAAAATCGAAAAAGACTTAAAAGAACGTTATCATGCCAACGTAGATATTCCGCTTTTGATGCACCACTTTATCGAAACGGTGTTTGAAGGGGAGAAGCATGAGGGATTTTGCCTTTTAACAAACGAGGATGCTAAGGTGTGGGAAGAATATAAGGCGATCGGCACACCGGAAGAATGCCGGACGGCGGTGGAGAAGCAGACAGCGAAGAAAGTGAAATCAATATCCCAGGTAAAAGACGGAGACAGCTATGTCGGTCTTATAGGGAGATGTCCTTGCTGTGGAGACATATTGGAAGAGGATACCGTATATTGTGATTGCGGTCAGAGATTAGATTGGGGGACGAGCGATGAGATTGATTGATGCAGACAATTTGCAGTTCAATGGGCGAAATTACAATAAAAGTCAGATGAACGCAATTCTTGATTTTGTGGATGCACAGCCGACCACCTATGACCCGGATAAGGTTGTGGAGCAGTTGGAAGAGGTATTATCTCTTGCAGATAAAGAAAAAGAACGATGTGCAAGAGAAAATCCATTGCAATTCGATTCAGCTAAAGGATATGCAACAGGTATATTTAATGCACTTGAAATTGTAAAGGCAGGTGGAGTTAATGCGTAAGTCAATCCCGAAGTCGGTCAGAAAATTAGTGTATCAGAAATACAACGGTCACTGTGCTTACTGTGGCTGTGAGATACCGGAGAAGGGTTTTAATGTAGATCATTTGCATTGCCTTAAACATTATGAGTACACAGAAGAATTTACCGGGATTGATGTACACGATATAAGTAATCTGATGCCGTCCTGCGGTTCATGCAATCGTTATAAGGCAACAATGGATTTAGAAACATTCAGAAAAGAGCTACAAAAAATACCGGACCGACTGAAAAGAGATGTGTGTATATACAATATAGCCTTGCGGTACGGCATGGTGCAGGAAAACAGAGAACCTATAAAGTTCTATTTTGAAAGGGTAGGTGGCACAGATGAAACAACCGAGCAAACCAACAAGAGCACAGAAAGAAATTATATCAAACAACAACCTGGTACCGGATCACTGGATGGTAATATCAGAGAGCCGGGACACATTAGAAATTATTAGCCGTAGAAGTGGAAGAAGAAAGGTGCTGACAAAATGATTTTTAAAGTAATCGCATTTATGATTATACTTTCAATATTCAGAGAAATGGATGAAGCAAAAGAAAAGAAAGATCTGTGCGACATTGTTTACTGGGGCATATTAATGACAATAACAATAATGGTAATGGGATGGGCTTAAATTAGAAATTTTAAAGAGGTGTATGCATGAAAAATATTAAGAATTTCAGGGCTATGGATTGTACCGGATGTCAATGCGATGGTTGCTATGAATGCCAGTCTGCAAATTGCGATATATGCTATCGCGCTGAGCACGCAAATGAAAACGATGAAGATATGTACTATATAGCTAAGAATAAAAAAAGATGTGATTTTGATTAAATAAACTGACATTTAATACATATGCAGCAGTAGACAACATTACACATGTAAATTATAATTATACAGAAATTACAAATATAATTATAAAGGAGAAAATAACATGCAAAATTTATCAGATCAGGAGAAAAAAGTATTAGAGATCATGAAGGAGTCCAAGCAGCAGTTGACGCCGGAAGAGATCACGGCAGAGATAAATAAGAGATACGGGCAGGTTTGGCCTGTACAGATCATAATAACATTTATGGCAAGATTAGAGAAGCTGGGATATACGGATACTAATAAACAATGAAGAACAGGCAGGGAGAAAAATAAAACAAGTAGAGGGGGGCAATGTCGTGGATAAGAAAGAAATATTTGAAATCTGCAAGAGCGTAGATAGCGCCATAGCTGCGGAACTGGCAGAATCCATCATGTATAAAGTATCGTTTGAAACGTTGGAATCGCACCACGGCATTCTCCCGATTAGCCGGAGGGGATTTTACCGGAAAAGGGAAACTGTGAATGGGATTATTAAGGAACGGACAACGCATCTGGTGGAAGAAAAGAACGGACAGCTGAGAGGCTTGTAAGTCAACAATTAGTAAGGAAAATTTGATTTTTTACAAGATACGTTATAATATAATTGACGAATGTAATATTTATAACATAAATAGAGGAGAAGTAAATGGAATCCACAATTATATCTACAATTATATCCACAATAATCACATTTTTAACAACGATAATTGGATTTATTATCAGTTATATACTGATTGTAAAACAGAAAGATTTGGCTGTACAACAGCAAAAAAACGAATGGCAGATAGAAAAATTAGCAGAAATAGCAGCAGATATATTGGATATGATAAAAGATTATGAATTATTAATTGCAAAAGTGGATATAGATGCAAGAATGCTCGGTGAAAGGAAGAAAAAGGTAAACGATACGATTATTTGTTATGGGACAGAGAATGTTGTGAAAATATGGAGTTATTATAATCATCTTATATACCAAGGTTTAGACGATAAAGTAGGGGTGGGAAGTGTTCAAATAATTGCACCATTGGTACTTTTAATAATGCAAATAAAATATGATGCTACAGATATAAAAACATCGCCGAAAGTATGGTATGTAGGATTTACATCACAAGAAATGCTGAAAACAGAATTTTATAATAAATCAATAGTAGAAATTAATAGAATAGTTGATTTATTGGACTTACCGTCTTTTTTTAAAAGCACAGATAACAGTATATATTAAAATATTTTACCAGTTGTTATTTTTATTAGGGCTTGTATTTTTTTGTACAAAATTTGGCACAAATCCTCTGATTGCTTGCTTTATAATTATAATATGAGGTCAAGAATACGGAGGGTAAATTGATGGAGACAGAACAGAAAAAGGAATATTTAAAAGAATATGAAAAAGCAGTGCGCCAGATGAAGCGTAGCGAGGAAAAGATAACAGAAATGCGCTTAAGCAAGATTATGCCATCTGTAGGCAATGACGGCATGCCACACGCACATAACAATACAGATCTATCTGCTTATGCTGCACTACTGGACGAAGAGGAAAGACGGTACATGAAAGCCAGATATCACAGAATCAAGCTGTGCCAGGAGATCACGGACAAGATAGAGCGGATGGATAATGAAGATGAAAAGGATGTATTGATGTACCGTTATATCCGGTTGATGAAGTGGGAGGATATCTGTGTGAAGATGGGATTATCATGGAGACGCACCCATTACATACATAATGATGCACTGAAACATTTTATAATTTAAAAGAGTGCATAGAAGTGCACACTCAAAATATGATATTGTTATACTAACCGAAAGGTTCAAAGGGAGATTGCGGCAGCAGTCTCTCTTTTTTCACGCTCACAACATTAAGCGGCTCCATGAAACCCAGGGGAGCCGCGACCTCCTTATGAACGGAGTGACAGGATGAACAAAGAAAGATACAGTGATCCAACAGCCGAACAGGCGATTGCGCATGTGATGAGGGAATATAGAGAAAAGAAAAAGCAGGAAGGTGGCAGCAGTGGCAAGGAGTCCGAACGAAAAGGCAGAGAAAGCCCGAAAACTATACAAAAAAGGAATGAAGCTGGTTGAGATTGCAAGTCAACTAGACGTTCCTCCCGGTACGGTTCGAAGATGGAAAAGTACATACCATTGGGATGGTGAGCATCAAAGCGAGCGTTCGGAAAAGAAAAGCGAACGTTCGGAAAACAAAAAGAGCGTTAGAAAAAAAGCTATAGCTGATGAAGTCAAGCAGGTAATGCAGAACACCGAATTGACCGATAAACAACAGCTTTTTTGCATACATTACATCCGGTGTTTTAATGCTACTAAGGCATATCAGAAAACGTATGGAGTTGATTATGCAACAGCTCTGGTGAATGGTTCGCGAATGCTAGGAAATGCTAGGATAAAAGATGAAATCTTGCGGTTAAAGCAGGACCGACTCAACAGGGAGTTCCTGAGTGAGTCTGACATCTTCCAAAAGTACATGGATATTGCCTTTGCGGATATGACTGATTTTGTAGAATTTGGAAACGGAACGTTTACAGATCCGGAGACGGATGAAGAAGTTCAATACAGCTATGTGAATTTAAAAGACAGTAAAGCTGTAGACGGAACATTAATTTCAGAGGTTTCCAAAGGGAAAGACGGTGCAAAAATTAAACTTGCCGACCGGATGAAAGCCTTGCAGTGGCTTTCGGATCATATGGACCTTGCCACCGAAAAGCAAAAAGCAGAGATTGTATTACTGAAAGCCAAAGTTCAGACGGACGATGGCGATGAGGTTACAGATGATGGATTCCTTGACGCTCTGAATGGAACTGCGGCGGAGGACTGGGGCAATGAAGAGGATTAAGCGGGTTTTCAAATTCCAGCCGTTTTCCAAAAAACAGCGCATGGTGCTGAACTGGTGGTGTAAGGATTCCCCGGTAAAAGACAGTGATGGCATTATTGCCGACGGAGCAATCCGATCCGGCAAGACAGTGAGCATGTCACTTTCGTTTATTATGTGGGCGATGAGCTCATTTAATGGTGAGAATTTTGCCATGTGTGGTAAAACAATCGGCTCTTTCCGGAGAAATGTACTATCTGGTTTAAAGATGATGCTTCATAGCCGTGGTTACACTGTTGCAGATCACAGGGCTGACAATCTGGTTATCATCACAAAGGGAGATGTGACCAATTACTTTTATATATTTGGTGGCAAAGATGAACGGTCACAGGACCTTATCCAGGGTATTACTCTGGCTGGTGTCTTTTTTGATGAAGTTGCGTTGATGCCAGAAAGCTTCGTGAACCAGGCAACAGGGCGATGTTCTATTGATGGTTCAAAGTATTGGTTCAACTGCAACCCGGATGGACCATATCATTGGTTTAAGACAGGATGGATTGATAAGCGGGAAGAAAAGCATCTGCTGTATCTGCATTTCACGATGGATGATAACTTGAGCCTGTCGGAGAAAATTAAGGCGCGATATCGTAGCATGTACACAGGTGTGTTCTATCGCCGGTATATTCTGGGACTATGGGCGATGGCTGAGGGCATCATTTACGATATGTTCGATACTGCCAAGCATGTGCTTTCCAATCTGTCAGACCTGGTCAATACAAATTACTATGTGTCTTGTGATTATGGTACACAGAATGCCACAGTATTCCTGCTGTGGTGTAAAGAACGTTCCGGGCGGTGGGTGTGCTGTCGTGAGTATTATTATTCCGGCCGTGACGAAGAAAGGCAGAAAACTGATACCGAGTATGCGGATGATCTGAAGCAGTGGCTTGATGGAATAAAGCCGGTAAAGATCATCATTGATCCGTCCGCAGCGTCATTTATCGCAGAATTGAAAAAGCGTGGCTATGCGATTAAGAAAGCGAAAAATGATGTGCTGGATGGCATCCGGTTTGTAGCATCGTTATTGAATGAAGGTAAGATTGCAATCAGTGATCAGTGTCCGAATACAATCAAAGAATTTGGATCGTACATATGGGATCAGAAAGCATCGGAGCACGGAGAGGATAAACCGGTAAAACAGCACGATCATGCAATGGATGCGCTGCGGTATTTTTGTTATACAATTATTCGCAAACCGGGTAGTATTGGTATTTTGAAGTGAGGGATAGATATGATATTTAAAATAGCTGCTCTTTTATTTGCAGTTTCTTTTTTTAAAGAAATGGATAAGGCAAAAGAAAATAAAGATTTATGTGAAATCGTCTACTGGGGCGCATTATTTATACCATCAATACTTATGATTTATTTCTACAGATAATTTAATCATTGGAATTGCGTGGAGATAGATAAAAAGTGGGAGAACAGCAATGGATATTGAAACAATGAAACAACTGATAAAAAAATATGAACCCGGTCACGCCGCGTTTGTGACGCGTGCAGCAGTGGCAGAGCGGTATTATCGCAACGAGACTGATATCCTGTTCCGGGACAAACCAAAAGACAAGGGAAAAGAGGAATCCGACAATCCGCTTCGCAACGCAGACAACCGGATTCCCCGTAACTTCCATGGTCTGATCGTGAACCAGAAAGCATCCTATGCGTTTACTGCACCGCCGTTATTTGATGTTGGAAATACTGCCGCAAATAAACACATCACAAAGGCTCTGGGGGATGAATATGCGAAAAACTGCATGGAGCTATGTGTAAATGCTGCCAATACCTCAATCGGTTGGGTGCATTACTGGCAGGGCGATAGTGGTTTTGAATGGGCGGTTGTTCCATCAGAACAGGTCATCCCGGTATTTGACCGGAGTTTAAAGCGTAGGCTGATCGGAGCCATGCGGGTATATCCGGACATCGACGATGCAACTGGAGACAATTATACCGTGTATGAATACTGGACGGATACAGAGTGCCAGGCATTCCGGCGAAGGGCGGGAGAGACACTTGATCTGCTGACATACTATGAAATGTTTGCTGATCCTGCTACCAGTGACATGACCGCCGATTATCGCCATGATTTTGGGGAAGTGCCATTTATCCCATTTTACAACAACAATATACATACAGATGATCTGCGAAACATAAAGCCGCTGATAGACGTATATGATAAGGTCTACAGCGGTTTTATTAATGATCTGGACGATATACAGGAACTGATTTTTGTGCTGTCCGGATATGGAGGACAGGATCTAAATGAGTTCCTTTCAGATTTAAAAAAGTATAAGGCAATAAAAATTGAAAGTGACGAAGATGGATCAGTGTCAACACTTAACATCGAGATCCCAATCGAAGCCAGAAACAGTGTGTTAGAAGCCACTAGAAAGGCAATCTTTGAACAGGGGCAGGGATTTGATCCACAGCCAGAGAACTTCGGGAACCAGTCGGGCGAAGCCTTGAAGTTCATGTATTCGCTATTAGAGATGAAAACCGGGTTGATGGAAACAGAGTTTAAGCTTGGTTTTGCACGTCTTGTCCGGGCAATCTGCAAATCTCTTGGAATTCAGTGCGGTACGATCATACAGACATGGACCCGTACCTGTATCAAGAATGATACGGAGCAGGCACAGATCTGTAAGGATTCCGTAGGGATTGTGAGCAAAAAGACGATTCTGAAAGCACATCCGCTTGTGGAAGATGCAGATGCAGAAATCAAGCAGTTGGAAAAAGAAGAGAAAGAAGCACAGGAGAAAGCAGATGCTTACGTTGGCGCTTTTAGTGCAAAGGGAAGGGAGACAGGCAGTGGGACGGACAGTGATGATTCTGGGAACGGAGTACCGGATAGAGATACACAAGTGGTCAGAGGATAGCGAATTAAGCAAAAATTCATGGGTTGGTTATTGTTGTTGTGACCTTCCACTGATTGTTATTGCAGATTTGGATGATGAAGAACATTTTCACTTTGATAACGAAGAGGAAAAGGATGTTTATTTCAAGAGTAGTCTGCGCCATGAAATTATTCATGCGTTTTTGAATGAAAGCGGCTTGAAAGATAACTTTGAGCACGTTCCGCGTATGGGACACGAGGAAACAATGGTTGATTGGATTGCAAATCAGTTTCCGAAAATCGCAGACGTATACGAGAAACTTGGGATTTTGTGAAATGAGGTGATTGCATGGCTGAACAGACAAGTGAATACTGGCAGGAGCGTTTTAAACAGATGGAAGATGCACAGCATGATACCTCCGTTCAGAAAGTGCAGGAGATCCAGGAACAATTTGACCGGTCCATTACTGCAATCAACGGAAAGATCAATGCATGGTATCAACGCCTGGCAGATAACAACGGTATTTCCATGCAGGAAGCAAAAAAACTGCTTAATGCGCAAGAATTGAAGGAATTCCAGTGGAATGTGGATGATTACATCAAATATGGCAAAGAAAACAAGATCAACGGAGCGTGGGAAAAAGAACTTGAAAACGCGTCTGCGAGGGTGCATATCGGCAGGCTGGAAGCCTTAAAGATTGAAATACAGCAGGAGGCAGAAAAACTGTATGGAAACTGTGTTGACGAGATAGACCAGCATATCAGGACTACATATACCTCTGATTTCTATCACACAGCATATGAAATTCAAAAAGGCGTCGGTGTGGGTACAACGATTAACCGGCTGGATCCACGAACTGTCGAGATGATCGTGTGCAAACCGTGGGCGGTAGATGGAAAGAACTTTTCAGACCGCCTGTGGGAGAACAAGACAAAGCTGATCAATAATTTACACAACAGCCTGTCGCGTATGTGCATTACCGGGGAAGCGCCGGATCGGGCAATAGCAGAGATATCAAAGCAAATGAAGGTATCCAGAGCACAGGCGGGCAGAGTAGTCATGACGGAATCGGCAGCAGTTGCAAATAAGGCAAGACAGGACTGCATGAAAGAACTGGATGTAGAGCAGTTCGAAGTGGTAGAGACACTCGACAGCCACACATGTGAGACATGCGGTGGGATGGATGGTAAGCATTTTCCTATGACAGAGTTCCAGATTGGTGTGACAGCACCGCCATTTCATCCGAATTGTCGTGGCTGCACATGCCCTTATTTTGATGATGAATTTGACAGTGTGGGCGAACGTGCCGCCCGTGGCGAGGATGGAAAGACCTACTATGTGCCAGGCAATATGACATATGAAGAATGGAAAAATTCATTTGTCGATGATGGTGTGTCAGATGAAAAATTTACAACCAAAAGAAAATCGACAGATGGATCGGTGGAAATACCTGATATTAAGTTTGCGACGAAGAAAAACTCTATAATTACTGCGAAACAGAAGTTTGAAGATACGATGACGGTATCTAAGGCATACGATGAATTGCCAATCAGAGTAAAACAGACTTTGAGTGATATAACATTTGAATTCGGGTGGGATGGAAGTGCTTGTGATATCGTAAATAGGACAATTAGAGTTGGAATCGGCACCAGCAAAGCGGAAATATTCCATGAAGTAGGGCATCTTATCGAAAATTATATGATGGATCAGGATGCTGTTCGAAAATATAAAGAATTTCTTGTTGATGGATTAACCTATAGTGATATAATAACAAAGACATATTACAATAGCGTAGGAAAATCCGTAGATATTTATATATTAAAAGGCAGTAGATTTGAAAGTGAATATCAAGCAAGGTTGTACATTAATAAAACGTCGGAAGCGTTGAAGCCAGATGGAACAATTAACGTGGATTTATTAGGCGAAAGTATATCTGAAGCATTCAGAAAGTACATGAACAATGAAATCGTATCTGATGAAGTGAAAAAGATGATTGAGGGTGTCGTTTTATGAGTAACAAAGAGGATTTCTTAAAGGTAAAGACATATGAAGAATATGACAGAAGAAGGGATGAATTTCGGAATCTTGATATTCGGGATCCCGAAATATTAAATCATCTTGACGAGTTGTATCCAAAGTTGGAAAAAAGTGGTTGGGAAGACGGAATAATTGAAGAAGTATATTCATATCTTCCAGATGGACAAAGAGTCTTGGGAGGAAAGGGAGATACAAAACCATCGAAAAAAAAGTGATAGCGAAGCACCACCAGTCAGAAATGGCATGGTGGTATTTTTATACCCAAACAGGAAGGAAAACACATGAAGAAGAACAAAATAATATGTGTAACAATAGCATAGGAATGTTCGGCGCCAAGAGGTGTGTATTTAGTAATAGCAGGGTAACCGGAGAGTTGCACCGGTGCAACCGCAAAATGTAAAACGATGGAAGCAGGATTGTAAACAGCAGTCCTGTTTTTATATTGTCCGAAAGCCTTAAGACGTTTAAACTGCGGCAAATTGCCCTTATGCATGGCATCAAAACTGCATACTGCCTGTGGAGGACACCACGTTTAAAAACGGTGCAGGAAAGGAACTATATGGAATTTTTAAAAGACATTTTAGGCGAAGATCTCTATAAGCAGGTGGCAGATGCTGTCAATGCTCATAACGGAAAACCGGAGAATAAGGACAAACAGGTAAAACTTGCAGACCTTGGATCTGGTCAGTACGTCGACAAAGGCAAGTATGATACCACTGTTGCAGAAAAGGAGAATCTTTCTGGTCAGATCAAGACACTCAATGTTACGATCGGAGATCTGAAAAAGAACAATGCAGATAATGAAACATTGCAGACTACGATCACAGACCTTCAGACGAAGTTGAAAGATCAGCAGACAGCCAACGAGCAGATTTCAAAGACCTATGCGTTAAAAGATTCCCTTACAAAGCAGGGAGTGCTTGACCCAGATTATCTGATCTACAAAGCCGGAGGACTGGACAAGTTCACTTTTGACAAAGAAGGTAAACCGGTCGGCGTAGAGGAAGCGGTAAAGCCATACAAGGAAGATCAGGCAATGGCGCATCTGTTCAAACAGGAGCAGTCAAAACCGCCGTATCATCCACAGGGCGGCACCGGTGGCGCGGGAACTGCAAACCCATTTGCAAAAGAGACGTTTAATCTGACCAAACAGGGTGAACTTTTAAAATCCAACCCGGAGCAGGCGAAAGCGATGGCAGCCGCCGCAGGGGTAACCATTTAGAAAGAGAGGTAACTATTTATGGCAATTACAAAAATTGCAGACGTGATCGTACCGGAACTTTTTAACCGGTATGTAATCAACAGAACTATGGAGCTGTCCGCGTTTTTCCAGAGCGGGATCGTGGTAAACAGCCCGGGATTTGATGCACTGGCATCCGAGGCGGCGAGAACACACAATATGCCGTTCTTTGAGGATTTACAGGGAGAATCCGAACCGACACTGGAAGATGTAAAGATGACACCGGCAAAGATCGGTTCTAACAAAGATGTATCCACCACAATTCTCCGTCAGAAAATGTGGGCTGCTACAAATCTTTCCGCAGCATTAGCAGGTGCAGACCCGATGAAAGCAATCGGTGATCTGGTGGCACAGTACTGGGCGCGCGATATGCAGAAGGAATTGATTGCGGTTCTTGCGGGTGTATTTGGAACCACCACGGCAGATCCAAGTGGAACACCGAAAGCGGAGACCAGGATGGCAGATCATATTCTTGATCTGACTACAGGAAAAGCAGAGGCTGCAAAGCAGATTAGCGCATCTGCATTTATCGATGCATGTCAGATGCTTGGAGATGCACAGTCGCAGCTTACCGGTGTGGCAATGCACTCTGCTACAAAATCTTATCTGAAAAAGCTGAACCTGATCGAGACAGAGCGTGATTCTACAGATGTTGAGTTTGACACCTATCAGGGCAGACGTGTGACCGTAGATGATGGATGCCCGGTTGCTGATAATGTATACACAACATACCTTTTCGGTAATGGAGCAGTTGCTTACGGCAATGGTTCTCCGGTCGGTCATGTTGCTACTGAGGTGGACCGTGACAAGCAGACTGGCGGCGGTGTGGATTATCTGATCAACCGTAAAGCGTTTATCCTGCATCCGAGAGGAATCGCGTACACCGGGGCAAAACGTGAGCATGTGGAGACTCCGACGAGGGCAGAACTTGCAATGGCAGAGAACTGGAATCCGGTATACGAACCGAAACAGCTTCGTATCGTTGCAATTAAGCATAAGATCGGGTAGCCTATGGATCTGGCAAAATTAAAGGCACTTCTTGGGATTGAGGATGATTCTAAGGATATGGTACTTGAATTTGTCATTGCAGATGTGGAGGAAATCATAAAAAACTATTGCCATGTGGAGAAAATGCCGGATGGATTGATAAACACCGGCTATCGCATGGCAATGGATCTGTATCGGAATGAAAATATTGGAAGTGAGTCGGCAGCAGTTGGCGCGGTTTCCTCTATTTCTGAGGGGGACACTTCTACCTCATTCCGTCAGTATGTGGATGACAATTTTAAGAGCACAGTGCTGAAAAATTATGAATCCTCGTTGAAACGATACAGAAAGGTGGCGTGGAGATGATCTCAGATGCAATTAAGAAAATGCAGGCAATGGCAAGAAAGGCGCAGGAAGAGACATACGATGGAAAATGCACAGTAACAGAATTTCAGCCGATCAAGGATCCGAAAACAAAGATCACATCGGAAAAGGAAGTGGTTGTGTTAGAGGATGAGCCATGCCGCCTGTCATATTCGAATGTCAGTGCAGTAGACCAGACGGAAGCTGCCGCAAAGACGGCACAGGTCACAAAACTGTTTCTGTCCCCGGATACACAGATCAAGTCTGGAAGCAAGATCACAGTCACGCAGGCAGGCATCACACGTGCATATGAATGCAGTGGTGTACCTGCGGTTTATCCGACGCATCAGGAGATTGTGCTTACACTGTCAGAGAGGTATGCATGATGGCAGGAATGGGAAGTTTTAATATCCGGGGACTTACGGAGCTGCAGAGAGAAATGGAAAAATTACAGGATCCGAATGCGTTTGTGGAGGCATGTGTGAAGGAACTGGCGGCAAGACTCTTGCGGTTAGTCATAAAAAGAACACCCGTCGGGGATTATTCCGGGCAGTCTTATACTTGTGAGACAGGTTTTTCACATAAAGGGAAAAAAGTGAAAGGCAAACAAGGCGGAACTCTTCGCCGGGGATGGACAGCGGGGCAACGGGCATCAGCAAAGGGATACGCAGACAGTCTTACGGTAAATCATTTCGGGGGCACCTACGTGATTGAGATCGTAAATCCGGTCGAATATGCCAGTTATGTTGAATACGGCCACAGAACCGCAAATCATAAAGGCTGGGTCAAAGGACATTTTATGATGAAGATATCCGAACAGGAGTTACAGAACATGGCACCGCAGATCCTTGAACGAAAAATCAGAAAATACCTTGGAGATATCATGAAATGATAAATGAAATTATAGATGCGATCAGCATTGCCTTAGACAGCGAGTTTGAGGATGGTTATAAGATCCACAAGGATGAGATAAAGCAGGACTTGAAAGAGCCCTGTTTTTTTATACAGTTGATCGACCAGAGCATAAGTCCGCTTTGCGGGCATCGGTATCTGCAAAATAATGCATTCTGCATCCAGTACTTTCCGGAATCTAAACTGAATCCATACGCAGAGTGCAATGATGTGGCAGAGCGTATGATGTTTGCTTTAGAGTATGTTACTCCGTTAGATGAGGATAGAGCAATACGTGGAACGAATAAGAACCATGATCTGGTGGACGGTGTATTGAATTTTTTTGTGAATTATAACCGAGTAATCTTGAAAAAACCGGTACGTTCTGAGGTGATGGGACAGATTAAAATTCAGTCAGAAATGAAGGGAGAATAATAAAATGGCAAATGCGAGCGGGAAGGTATTAGAAAAGACGCAGGGAAAAGCGGCACAGAAATTTACAAAAGAACAGCTTCTTGCCTGTGCAAAGTACGGTGCCAGGAAAGATATAATGGACGCATTGCTTGATGAAAACAAAAAGTACACAAAAGCAGAAGCGGACACGTTATTAGAAAAATACATGAAAGGAAAGGTGAAATAAATGGCTTTAGGTGGAGGAACATTTACCGCACAGAACAAAGTGCTGCCGGGAACTTATATCAATTTTGTATCGGCGGCATCTGCAAACACAAATCTGTCAGACAGAGGCGTTGCGACAATGCCTTTAGAACTTGACTGGGGCGTGGAAGGGAAAGTCTTTGAGGTGACAAACGAGGACTTCCAGAAAAACAGCATGAAAATTTTCGGTTACGCATTTGACGATCCGAAAATGAAAGGACTGAATGATCTGTTCCTTGGGGCACAGACGCTTTATGCATATCGTTTAAACGGTGGTGGTGTAAAGGCCGCAAATACCATGGCAACAGCATTGTACAGCGGAACCCGTGGCAATGATATCCGAATCGCTGTACAGGAAAATGCGGACGATGCAGATAAATTTGATGTTATTACTTACCTTGGCACAACCAAAGTAGATACGCAGACAGTAAAAATTGCAAAAGAGCTTGTGGCGAATGATTATGTTTCGTTTAAAGAGGAAATCGAGCTGGAAGATACGGCAGCCGCACCACTGACAGGTGGAACAAATGGAACTGTAGACGGAACAGCACATCAGACATATTTGGATCTGATTGAATCTTATTCTTATAACACCATGGGTGTTGCGGTAACGGATGAGACAACGAAAAAGTTATACGTTGCATTTAACAAACGGCTGCGCGATGAACTTGGAATTAAATTTCAGGTGGTACTCTACAATATTTCCGCAGATCACATGGGTGTTATCAATGTGAAAAATAAGACCACAGATGCGGGATGGAGCGAAGCGAGTCTTGTATACTGGGTTACTGGTGCAGAATGCGGATGTGCTGTAAATAAATCCTGTCAGAACAAAGTTTACGACGGTTCCTTTACAGTAGATACATCGTATACACAGAATCAGTTAAGAGAGTCTATCAAAAATGGAGAATTTGTTTTGCACAGGGTAAATTCAGATATCCGCGTTCTGGATGACATCAACTCCATGGTAAGCGTGACAGATACGCAGGGAGAACTTTTCAAAGACAATCAGACAGTCCGCGTGATCGATCAGATCGGTAATGATATCGCCGTATTATTCAGTACGAAATATCTCGGTACCATATCGAATGATGCGGCAGGAAGAACGTCTCTCTGGTCTGACATCGTGGCACATCATAGGGAACTTGAAAAAATCAGGGCGATCGAGAACTTCAGCGAAGATGATATTACGATCGCACAGGGAGAATCGAAAAAGTCGGTAGTGATCACAGATCAGGTGACAGTTGTTAATGCGATGAGTAAGCTCTATATGACTGTTACGGTAGCGTAGGAAGGAGTGAAGAAAGATGGGAAATACAGCTATTATGGATGCGGGCGATGCCGTCTATGGAAGCCTTGCGGAGTGTTTTATTACGATTGGTAAAAGACGGTACAATTTTATGAATCTGACAGAGTTTGAAAGCAAATGGGATGTTACGATCAGCGATGTCAAGATTTTAGGCAAAGTTGGCATGGGACACAAGGCTGCCGGTGGAAAGGGTACCTGGAAAGGCACGGCACATTATAATCAGTCAGTGCTCCGCACAATGGCAAACCAGTATCAGAAAACAGGAAACCTTCCTTATTTTGAGATCCAGGTGAGCAACGAAGATTCGTCAAGTGATGCAGGAAGGCAGACAATTATTCACAGAGGATGTCTCTGTGATTCATTTATCCTTGCAAAGTTCCAGGCAGGCGAAGAAATTCTGGATGAAGATATTTCAGGAACCTTTGAGAGCTGGGATATGCCGGAGAAATTCAAAGAGTTAGAGGGTTTTAGAACAAATTAATGATGTTCCCTTCCTGCATCAGCGGGAGGGGATTTTTAAATGAAAAGGAGAGAAAGATATGTCAGAATTCAGCAGATTTATGAAAGCAAATAAAAAAGTAAAAGAAAATCAGAAGTATGCACCAACAGCGAGTCTTACGGATATAGACGGGAAGCCGCTTCTTTGGGAATTTCGTCAGATTACATCACGCGAGAATGAGGAACTGCGCAATGCATGTACTGTAGAGGTCCCGGTAACTGGAAAACCGAATATGTACCGCCCAAGGCTGAATACAGAAAAATACCTGTCAAAGATGATGGCAGCAGCAACCGTGTATCCTGATCTGTACGATGAAGAATTACAGGATTCCTACGGTGTGAAAACACCGGAAGATTTATTATATGCAATGGTGGATGGCGCTGGTGAATTTCAGATGTTTGAAGTGTGGATGCAGAAGTTCCAGGGATTTACAGACAGTTTTGATGTCAAGGTGGATGAAGCAAAAAACTGATTGAAGGAGGGGATGGTGAAGCAAACTTTGCTTACTATGCCCTTCTGAAATTACATATCCTGCCATCTGTATTTTTGAATATGGATGAGCAGGAAAAAGCATTTGTGATTGCCGCAATAAAAATCAAAATCGAGAATGATAAGAAAAAAGAGCGGGAATTAAAGAGTAAGATTCGCTAGGAAGGAGGTGCGATGTATGGCAGCTATTCAGACAGCGATAGAGCTTAATGATCAGTTTACCAGTGTTTTGTATGGCATTATGGATGCAGTCAATCTTGCAACAGCACAGATGTATGATATGCAGCAGGCAATGTCGATGGATATTGATACGAGCAGCTTAGAGGGAGCGCGAGAAGCGATCGATGAAGCAACAGCATCCTTAATTGCATTAAACGGTGCGGCACAGCAGCCGGCTTCTGCCCCGAATCCGCTTGTAGGAAGTTCTGCCCCGGTCGAGATTCCAGTGCAGTGGGAAACGAACAATCTGGATGTGTTTACAGGAACCGGAATGGATCGGTTCGAGCAGGAAGTACAGAGTGCCAATAGCATGTTAGAGCAGTTGAACAACACACAGAACGATATTACAAGGCAGGCATACAGTACAACAATCTTCCCACCGGAGTCGTTTCAAGATCTTAATTCCATGGCTGTCAGAATCGATTCGATCCGGGAACGGATACAGCAGATCGAAAGCAATCCGGTCAATATGGGAACAGATACAGCAAACTCCCAGTTGGAACAGTTGAGATCGCAATTAGACCGGGCGATTCAGGAGCAGAATAATCTTAATACCGCCATGCAGAACATGGATGTGTCCGGTGCAAATGCGGCATATCTCCAGTTATCGCAGACAGTGGGTAATACAGAGCGGTATATCCGGGATAATACGGATGAGCAGGGAAGATTCAATCAGGAGATTCAGGAGGGGGTATCCGGCGCAGAGGGGTTGATGGGAACAATTAAACGCGTGGTTGGTGCATATGTGGGTATCCAGAGCGTGGGAAAAATTCTCAACATGTCCGATGAATTGACGCAGACAACCTCAAGACTGGATCTGATGAATAATTCCTTTAATGAGATAAACGGAACTGCAAATGAGACGTCGGAACTTGTTAATATGGTATATGCTGCGGCACAGGATGCGCGTGGATCGCTAGATAGCATGGCATCGGTTGTTGCAAGATTCGGCAATAATGCGAGGGATGCATTTGGCAACTCGGAAGAGGTTGTTGCATTCGCAGATCTGGTTCAAAAACAGATGGCGATCGCCGGTGCATCCACACAGGAAGCCGCAAATGCAGAGTTACAGTTATCACAGGCTCTTGGTTCCGGTGTACTCCGCGGTGATGAGTTAAACAGTATTTTTGAACAGGCACCAAACCTGATCCAGAATATTGCAGATTACATGGATGTTCCGATCGGACAGATCAGGGATATGGCGGCAGACGGCGAAATAACAGCGGATATTGTCAAGGCGGCGATCTTTTCTGCGGCGGATGATATCAATGCCAAGTTTGATGAAATGCCGATGACCTGGGGACAGATCTGGCAGTCCATGCAAAATACTGCAGTTATGGCTTTTCAGCCGGTTTTTCAGAGATTAAACGGCATGGCAAACAGTGATGCTTTTCAAGGATTTGTTGATGGAGCGATTGAAGCGATGGCAACGACGGCAAATATTGTGCTGAATATCTTTGATTTAGTGGGGGCCGTAGCTGGATTCGTGGCAGATCATTGGTCAATTATAGAACCTATCATATTAGGGGTTGCGGCGGCTATCATAATTTATACGGCATTTACAAAAGGGGCGGAAATAGCGTCCAGGGCAGCTTCACTGGCTACAAATGCATGGACAGCAGCTCAAGGCGCATTCAATGCTGTTATGAGCATGAATCCAGTTGGACTTGTAATTATAGCAGTTGTACTGTTGATAGCGATTATTTATGCAGCGGTTGCAGCAGTAAATCATTTTGCAGGCACATCAGTATCAGCAACAGGTTTGATCTGTGGAGCATTTGCGACAGCGTTAGCTTTTATAGGAAATCTGTTTATTGGAACAGCAAATACAATTATCGGAATTGGGGTTACTTTATGGAATGCGATCGCAAATTTTGTCAATGCGTTTGCACTTGTTTTTAACAATCCAGTCGCGGGTATAGAAGCCATATTTTTAAGTCTGTTTAACTTTATAGTAGAAGTAATTGAGTCAGCTGCCCGGATGATTGATGCAGTATTTGGCAGCAGTCTTGCGGATGCAGTAGCGGGATTCCAGAACAAAGTACAGGCAAAAGTGGATGCTGTGATAACCGAGAACGGTGGATCAGAAATTTTAAAGACGGTAGAAATGTCAGATTATCAGTTCAATCGATTCAATTACGGGGACGCATGGAACTCAGGATATAATTTCGGACAAGGAATTGATGATAAAATATCAAATTTCAGTCTGTCGGACATCTTTGGCAAAACGGATATCCCGAATCCGGATGATTACATATCCGGTTTTAGTGATGCAATCGCAAATTCGGGTGCAGGCGGCAACCTTGACAGTATTGCAGATGATACCAGTGCAATCAAAGATTCTGTGGATATCACGGACGAGGATCTGAAATATCTTAGAGACATTGCAGAGCAGGAGGCAATCAACCGTTTTACGACTGCGGAGATTAAGCTGGATATGACGAACAATAACAACGTGAGCAGTAATGCAGATCTGGATGGTATCGTGGATGGAATGACAACGAAAGTGTTAGAGGCATTAGAAATCGTCCGGGAAGGAGTATAGGGAATGGCATATAAATTATATCTGGATGGGGTGCTGTTTCCGGTTGCTCCATCCAAAGTGACAGTAAAAATCAATAATCAGAACGAAACGGTAACTCTGATCAACGAGGGAGAGGCAAATATTTTGAAAGCCGCAGGGTTGTCAGATGTGGAATTTGATCTTCTGCTTCCAAATACAGAATATCCGTTTGCCCTATATCCGGAGAAATTCCGAAATGCCAAGTTTTATCTGGATAAGCTGGAAGAATTAAAGTTACAGAAGAAAAGTTTTCAGTATATCATGACAAGAGCGTTTCCAAACGACAAGAAGTTATTTCATACCAACATGACAGTTTCTCTTGAGGATTATTCCATTGTGGATGATGTCGGAGAGGGATTTGATACGACTGTCAAGATTAAACTGAAACAGTACCGTGAATTTATCACAAAGACCTGTACCGTGGATATATCGCTGCCAAAACCACAGGCGGCAATGCAGCAGACCAGAGCGGCAGGCAATGCACCAAGCGGGGGGAGCTATACCGTAGTTTCCGGGGACTGTCTCTGGAAAATCGCGAAGCAGTTTTACGGCGATGGTGGAAAGTGGAGTGTGATCTACAATGCCAATAAATCAGTAATCGGCGGAAATCCGAATCTGATATATCCGGGGCAGGTGCTTACGATCCCGGCGGCATAAAACACAGGAGGGAAAATGTACGAGTTATTAATCCAAAACGGCAGCACAGTTTATCTGCCTCCAGTACAGGAAGAAGTAAAAGTGACCACAGAGCGGCAGATCAGTCCCGGTTCCATAGAATTCAGTTTCGTGGATACCGGGATTTCGATTGCGGAAGGAAACCCGGTGCGCTTTAAGGATGGAGAAACAGGTGTGTTTTATGGTTTTATTTTTAAAATCAAGCGCGACAGAAGCAATATTGTAAAAGTAACTGCCTATGACCAGATCCGGTATCTGAAAAACAAAGACACAATGGTATACGAGAACAAAACGGCTGCTGAGGTTGTGATGCAGATTGCCAACAATTTTGGTTTTAATCTCGGCACGATTGCGGACACCATATGGAAGATTGCATCGAGAGTGGAAGATAACGAGTCTCTTATGGATATGATCGGAAATGCACTTGATCTGACATTGCAGAATACAGGTGATCTGTACATTCTCCATGATGACGGTGGAAAGCTGAATCTGTCTTTTATCGGTGATATGTATGTGCCTATCGTCATAGATGCAGAGACCGGGCAGAATTATGATTATGAATCTTCGATTGATTCAGATACTTACAACCGGATCAAGCTGGTCTTTGACAACGAAAAGACCGGAAAAAGGGACGTATATATTGCACAGGATTCCTCGCACATGAATGACTGGGGAATCTTACAGTACTTTGATACGCTGCAGGATGGAGAGAACGGGCAGGCGAAAGCAGATGCACTCTTGAAACTATACAACAAAGCTACAAAGACACTAACGATCAAAGATGCCTGCGGTGATTCGAGGGTGCGCGGTGGTTCGCTGGTCGTTGTGCAGCTTGATTTAGGAGATGTGCAGATAAAAAATCTGATGCTCGTAGAAAAATGCGTACACAAATACGGTGAAAGTAAACACACAATGGATTTAACTTTATCAGGAGGTGGTTTCAGTGCATGATGCAAACGATTTTGTGAGGGCGATACAGCAGGTGTCAAATGGAGTCAATGAGGCGGGATATCCGGCAGATGTGATGTCCGGCACCGTGATAGCGGCAGCTCCGTTAAAAATCAAAGTGGAGCAGAGGTTTGATATAGCCAGCGCACAGCTTATCGTGCCGGAACATTTAACAGATCGTACCGTGGACATTGAATTAGACGGTGTGAAAAAGGAAATGAAGATTTACAGCGGATTAAAAACAGGTCAGCAGGTTGTACTGATCCGGCAGCAGGGCGGTCAGAAGTTTTTAGTTGCGGACAGGGTGGTGTGACATGATTCCGGCAGTTAACAGTTTAAAAGAAATCGAGGTAACAGAACAGCCGTCTTTATGTCATCACATGATCCGGGAAACGTGCAATGTTGTAGGCGAATGTGATGGTTTGGAAGCGGTAAAGCAGGCAGTTTACAATATCCTGAATACAGAGCGGTACCGTTACATTATTTTTTCATGGAACTATGGCGTGGAATTGCAGGACCTCATCGGCAAGTCGATGGATTATGTCATGGTGGAAGTGGAACGGCGGATTACAGAAGCTCTGACACAGGATGACCGGATAGATTCGGTAGATAATTTTGAGTTTGAAGTGCACAGAAAAACGCTGATCGTTAAATTTACCGTGCACACGAAATTTGGAAATGCGAAGATTGAGAAGGAGGTGGATGTGTAATGTATGAAGATCAGACGTTTGATGTGATTTTACAGCGTATGTTGTCCCGCGTGCCTGAGACAATGGATAAAAGGGAAAGTTCGCCGATCTATGCCGCACTGGCACCGGCAGCAGTGGAACTGACATCGATGTATATTGCATTTGACTGCATGCTGGCAGAGACATTTGGAGACACGGCATCAAGGGAATATCTGATCCGGTTATGTGCGGATCGCGGCATTACACCAAAGAAAGCAACTCAGGCAGTACTTGAGTTAGAAACCGATGTGGAGATTGCGGACGGAAAAAGATTTACTGGCGGGGAAAATACCTATATCGTTACGGCTCCCGGACAGGTCACCTGTGAGCAGATCGGTACGGTCGGAAATGAATATACAGGAGATGTTCTTCCAATCGAATATATTTCCGGTCTCACAACTGCGAAGATCACGCGGGTTTTGATCTATGGAGAAGCGGAAGAAAGCACAGAATCCCTGCGGCAGAGGTATTTTGAGTCGTTTGAGGAAAGGGCATTTTCCGGGAATGTAAAAGATTATCGAAACAAAACGCTTGCGCTGGCGGGAGTTGGAGCAGTCAAAGTAGTACGGACGTGGAATGGTCCAGGAACAGTGAAACTTGTTATTTTAGACAGTGCACATGGAAAAGCTACGGATACATTGATCTCTGCAGTCCAGAAAGAGTTTGATCCAAACGGTGATGGCATGGGGGACGGGCTGGCGCCGATCGGGCATGTGGTTACGGTCGAGACGGCGAAAGAGTCAGTGGTAAATATTGCAACGAATATCACCTTTGACAGTGGTTATGGATTGAATGAATGTAAAGCATTGATTGAGGACGCAATGAAAAAGTACATTTTATCGTTGCGGCAGGACTGGGAGAACCAGAATCATCTGATCGTGAGAATTGCGTCGCTGGATGCTGCAATCATGGGTGTGAAAGGTGTGCTTGATGTGACAGGAACAACCATCAATGGGGGTACACAAAATCTTGAATTAACAGAATATGAGATCCCGGTCATGGGGGTGGTTACTTATGGAGGATAGATATATCAATCTTAAGGAGCTGCTCCCTTTGTATTTGCAGGAATACAGTGAGCTGGCTGAAATTATGGATACGGAAACACCGGAGTTTCGATTGTTGGAATCCAGGCATAACAGGATGATTGATAACCGGTACATTATATCCTGTGACGAAGAGGGAATTGCCCGATTTGAAAAGATTCTTGGAATGACGCCGAAAAGTGATGATACGCTCGAAGATAGAATCTTCCGGTGTCTGACCAAATGGAATGTGTGTCTGCCGTATAACTATGCTTTCCTTGAAAGAAAATTAAAGGAATTGTGTGGTACAGAGTACGCAATAGACTTTGATATTCCCGGTCAGACAATGATCGTTAAAATCGGTATAGCGCAGAAAAATCAATATGATTCTGTGGTGGATATTTTAGACGAAATCGTGCCATGCAATATTTTGCTTAACACAGAACTGCTTTACAACCAGTACAGGAGCTTAAAACCATATCCGCATATTATACTGGGGCAGTTTACACACTGGGAATTGAGAAACATCAGTATTCCGAAGAATCTGAGTTCGAAGGTAGAAAATATCGCGAATTATACAATGGAAGAATTATCGCGGTTTACAGTGGAACAGGTTGCAGAAATCGGACTGAGAAAGAGAGGATAACATGAAGCTTACAGATATTTTTAAATTTAAGCTGTTTGAAAGAACGGATCCGGTGGATATGGAAACCGTGAATGAGAATTTTGAGAGTGTAGAAAAACTTTTTAAGGGATTGGATCAGGTAGACAACACATCGGATTGTGATAAAAATGTAGCATCAGCTAAAAAAGCGGAATGTGATGGAAATGGAAAGAACATTTCCGAAACATATTTAAAGAAAACGGCAGTCGCCAACAATAACACTACCACGGAAGCAGGGTACGCCCTTGATGCAAGACAGGCAAATCCGAATGTGGATGGCAGTTTGGCGAAACAGATAAGTATGTTAAACAGCGGTTTAGCAAATAAGCATTTTATTAAAATAATGAAAAGCGACTGGTCTGGAATTATGGGTTCACTTACACCAATGTTTAATATTAATAATGATAATGTAACAGATCTCATTGCACACAACGAGCAAAATGATACTTACCCGAGTGTACGAGTTGCCCGTGCTAGTGCAGATTATGATGGTAATAACATTCCAGACACATATTTAAAAAAGGCGGATGCCAAAAATAATGTATCTAGCTTATCCAATACTATGACAAATTATAATGATCAGACTCCTGTCGTGCAGTATTTCACTGTCCCGGATGATGGATATTATCTTGTTACAGGACTTGTCACTTTTAGTTCAAACGCAAACGGATTTCGAGAAGTTTTTATAACCAACACAACATCTAATTATGTCATGGGACGAGTCAGAGTTCCTGCGGTATCCGGCAGTGCAGTAACTTTACAAGTAACGAGTGGTGGCACTTTCGGACCGGGACAGACCGGGACACTCAGTACTTATCAGAACTCAGGTTCAAATCTTAATGTGCAGGAATGGTTAAGTATGGTAAAAATCGCGCCTAAATTGTAAAATTTAAGGATTTTTAACACAATTTTATAGCAGTTATTTTCGTGCTAATCTGCCCGAACGTCACCGCTTTTGGCACTTTTATCAAAAACTTTAAGAAAGAAGGAATTTTTATGAAATTAAAAACCACAAAAAACATTTTAACCATCAACAATATTAATCATGTGAATGGAAAACTGAATATTGAATTTGCAGATAACAAAACCTGTGAAGAACTGCAGGAAGCTTTTTCAGATAAAGAAGAACTTGCAGTGTTAAAGGTTTATACTGATGAGGACATGTTGACATCAGTGATTCCGGGGTATGTGGTCTTAGAACAGATCAGTTTGCATGATGGAATCAAAACCGTCGTGCTGGAAAAGGAAGCCGACGACACAGAAAAGAGAATTACTGCTGTATTGGAGAATTTAGCTGAAAATGCAGTACAAACGGCAGAAAACACAGAAAGCATCGAGAAACAGAGAGCAGACATTGATTACATGGCAATGCAGATGGAGGTAAGTTTAGATGAGTAAGAATTATGAAAAAGTAAAAAATTACTATGACAAAGGACTGTGGAATGAGAACCGTGTATATCATGCTGTAGGTAAATGGATCACGCCGGAGGAATATGAGCAGATCACAGGCAAAGTATACACAGAAGAGGAGGATGCCTGATGAGTCAGACAGAAAACTATGGATTTAATATCCCGGAAGAAAATGAGTTCTACGATGTGGAACTGGAAAATGAAAATTGGAGAAAGTTAGATGCTGTGCTTAAGGAGATCAGTGATAAGCTGGAGGCAGTAAAGACAACTGAATAATCTAAAGAGCCTAAGAGCCGATTACATGACCATGTGTTGTGTAGCCGGCTCTTTTAAATAACAAGCCTACGGGCAGAAAGAGAGGAAAATTTTATGAAATTTGACAAAATCAACATGATCTATGGATTGATCGCAACAATCGGGGCGGCACTATTCGGCGAGTACTGGTTTTTATTTGCCGGATTCCTGATCCTAAATGTGATCGACTATGCAACCGGGTACTGTAAGGCAAGATTCTATAAAAAGAATGAGTCGAGCGCCATCGGTGCAAAGGGCATCTTTAAAAAGGTGTGGTACTGGGTGGTGATCGGACTTGCCTTTTTCATATCGAATTGTTTTATAACAATGGGCGAGGTCATAGGCGTGCAGCTTGACTTTGTGCTGCTGTTTGGATGGTTTACCCTTGCTACATATTTGATTAATGAGGTCCGCAGCATCTTGGAAAATCTGGTAGAGATGAATGTGAATGTGCCGCAGTTTTTAATTGCAGGACTGGATATTACACAGAAATTGTTAGACAGCAAAACAGAGATTAAAGAAAGTGAGGAATAATCATGGCAAATAGAAAAATCGGACAGGCTGGTCTTGCCCTTATCAAACAGTTTGAAGGCTGCCGGTTGGCAGCCTATCAGTGTTCTGCAGGTGCGTGGACGATCGGGTACGGTCACACAGCAGGCGTACATAAAGGAATGAAGATCACGCAGGCACAGGCGGACGAGTATTTAAAGCAGGACATAGCAAAGTTTGAAAAGTATATCAACAATCCGTCCTATGTCCCATTTACGGACAAACTTAACCAGAACCAGTTTGATGCACTGGTCAGCTTTGCTTTTAACCTAGGGCAGGGCAACGTGAAAAAGTTGTGTACAGGCAGAGTAATGAATCAGATTCCGTCTGCAATGCAGCAGTACTGTAAGGCTGCTGGTAAAACATTACCGGGATTACAGCGGAGAAGAAAAGCCGAGGCAGCTCTTTATAATAAGAAAGTGGAGAGTCGCACCGGTGCAACCACTACCACAGTGAAAGAAAGTGAGGATTACAGTATGAATACAATTAAAAAAGGCAGCAAGGGAAAATCAGTCAAGGTATGGCAGATCATCATCGGTACGACGCCAGACGGCAATTTTGGCAGCGGAACAGAGAACGCAACAAAGACCTGGCAGAAGAATCATGGACTGACGGCGGATGGAATTGTCGGAAAAGTGAGTTGGAACGTTGGATTAAGATCATTGTAAAGCATGTTTGGCGAGAGAAATCTCGCCATTTTTTATATAATATATGAATGCCAATGCCTATAAAAATAAAAAACAATGAGGAAAACAATTAAACAAGTTGTTGACAGAAAAAACAATATGTGATATAAATATAGTGAAACAATTGAATATGACACATATGGAGGGAAAGAATATGCTTACAAAGTTTGGTAAGGAGCTAAGAAAAATAAGAATCGAGAATGACGAGATTCTTAAGGATATGGCCGATAAACTGAACGTAACAGCGGCATATTTATCGGCTGTAGAAAATGGTAATAGAAAGGTGCCTGATGCATGGGTTAATACCATTGTCACAAAATATAATTTATCAGATGAAAAAGCAACTACATTGCAAAAATTAGCTTATGAGGATAGATGTGATATTAATCTTACATTTGATGGCACAAATAGTCGAGAAACAAATTTGGCTCTTTCATTTGCGAGGAAGTTTAAAGATCTAGATAACAATCAAATTAAAGAAATTCAGAAAATTTTGGACATGAAAAAATGACTAGGAGGGTTTTATGGCACGGTGTATTGCGGAACCATTATCACGAAAAGATATTAGAAAAACAGCAGAGCTGATAAGAAAAATTGATGGCTCGGAGAATGATATGTTTTTTGATATTGTTAGGTTTTTGGAAATCAAATTACCAAGTATAGACTCGAATTTTAATTTTCGTGTTTTACCACAGGACGAAATGGGAGAATGTCATGGTATAACATATCCCGATAGAAATGAAATTCAAATTAGACAAGACGTATATGATAGAGCTATAGCTGGTAGTGGAAGGGATAGACTTACATTAGCACATGAGTTGGGTCATCTTTTATTTCACGAAAAACAAAATATTAGTTATGCCAGAGTTGGTGATAATACAGGAATAGTTGTTTTTCGAGACCCGGAATGGCAGGCAGATGCTTTTGGAGGAGAAGTTTTAATGCTGAAAGAAGTAATAAAGGGACATAATGTAAAAGAGGTAATGAATTTATGCAAGGTGTCAGAAAAAGCGGCACTGTGTCAATTATCTAAGTGATGTTTAGGTCATACCTTTACATAAACAAAACCAAGCACACGAGATGCTTGGCTGTTTGTTGAAAAGTCTTACGACAGTTCAACTGGTTATAATTTTCTTCGCAAGCTAATTATAGCACTGTCGTTAGGCTTTCGCAAGCAGAAGATGCGAAAGGAGGAACTGTTTCATGTATATTTTTAGAGCATGGATTACAACCAAAGACGGTGCACGCATTTATGCTAGGGACTATGGCAAGCGAGCTTTCAAAATTTGGGTTGATAAAAAAACTAAGCGGTAGAGACGCTTGTATAAAAAACAGAGCATATTTGCCAGTTGTATGCTCCTTTTTGTATGAAAGGAGAAAACATTATGGATTTAATCGAAAAAGCGTATAGTTGTACAAAACTTTGGATAAGTATGATCGTTGCAATTATATATTCTGTGCTACTTGTTTCATATCAACATCACATTCAGGGATTGGAAAAACCAGCTGGTATGCAGGAAGCATTGGTTTTCCTATTTAATTATCCTCAAGATTATTTCGGGGCGTTGATATTGGGATTGGTTATACATGCAATATGTGTTGTCATGATAATCTGTTTAATATTATGTTTTATAGGAATTGTAACATCGAGGGTAGCCCCCAATGTGGTTATGATGATAAATTTAGCTATGACAATAATAATGATTGTGCTCAATAATTTATATGTAAAGTATGTGTCGGCATTGGTAATGGCAATTGCGGTCATTGGAATAGTCGGGTGGGCAATCGCAAACGCTGATACATAGGAGTAAGATCTGTAAAAATATATAAATGATGCAGAGTAAAAGAATAGACATTTCGTGTTGCATTTCGTGTTGCATAGTGCTGTAAAATTTATGCGGATAATGCAAAAAACGTGCGAAATGCGCAGCAATCAGAACCAGTAAAAACCGCATTTTATCGGCACTCCACAAGATAAGCGGAATTTGATAAAATGTGGTTCACGAGTTCGATTCTCTCATCCCCTGCTAATAAAACACCGTATTTACGGTGTTTTTTTGTTTTGTGTATTATTAAAGTAGTCAATAGAAGAACCGGGAGATAATAATGTCTTCCGGTTCTTTATTTTCGGCTTTTTAGGTAATAAAAGAAATTCCCTTACCTCGATTGATATCCGTTTTAGAGATATTATTCTTCCTGTATAACTGGCAACATCAAAATGTATATTTTTGATCATTTAAGAATATACAAATTTGACTATTATATAGCAATATTAAATTGAATCATTAAGCCACCGAAATTGGTTATAAAATAATCATATTGTAAAGGATGGGTTTCGTGGAGTCTTTTGTAGCGATTTTTTTCAGGTGGTTCCAGATGAACGCCAAAACCGCAGTACATACAACCATTTCTCGTATATCCCATGCTATACAGGTCTGGTATTTTTACATTGTATTTTTTGATATATTCATTAATATCATCGTCGGTCCAAAAGGAGAGAGGTTTACATTGATTGTCTTTGAATTTATAAAAGACATTGCAGCCATATTCGAGCCAAGCTTTTTCGCGTTGAAAACTTTCTGATGCTAATATTCCTAAAATAACGCATTCCATACCAAGTTCTTTTGCTTTTCGACGAAGAGGTTCCTTTTTGAGTTTATCACAGCATTTATCAGAAATAGGTAATTCTATATATTTTTGATATTTCTTAAAATTTCGTTCGATATAGTCGATAGAGTTTTGCTTTGTAAGAGAAGTTTTGGCATGTTGATATGTCCTGATAGCATTTGATACACGTTTAGAAAACATGGGATAGCCATAGTGTTCTACCACTTTCTTGAAATTCCACATTTCGCCTTTGGCATCAATAGGGTATACAATGATGATATTTGTATGATTTTCATTAAGCTCCCATTGGATGTGCTTAAGGGTTTCGGGATATTCGTTTGTTGTATTTGCAAATAGATGTAGAATGTTTGGGTATAACTGCTTAGCAATGTGGGATAACACAGTTGAATCTTTTCCGCCAGAATAAGATATATAGCAATGATCTTCGCCAAAGGTTATAACTGCTTGTCTAATAAGAAATTTTGTCTGAATTACTTTATCTTCAAGGGGCATTGAACGCAATGAAGCCAAAGTATTACGTCTGAATGAAAGATATTCAGAGTGCTTTTTACCACATTTTTTACAGTATCTAGAACCGCGACTATAACGCATGTTTTCGGCGTATTCTTCATTACAAATTTTACAAATAAACATTGTTTTATTCCTCCTTATTTAATTTTGAACTAACAAAATATTTGTATTTCTATTATAATACAAATATTTTGTTGATTCAAGCATCATAATACAAAATTTTATTGTGAAAAATGCTGTATTATAGTACAATTAAAAATCGGAAAGGTGGGCATTTCTATGGAAATTGGAAGTAGATTATCTGAATTGAGAAAGAAACATGGATATACACAAAAACAATTGGCAGAAGCTCTCAATTTGTCACAACAAATAGTAAGTAACATAGAAAGGAATACCACGGCACCAGATGTAGAATTTCTGCATGGTGCAGCTGATTTATACAAGATTTCTTTAGATGAACTTATTGGCAGAAAAACACTTATCACTGAGGAAAGCAGCTATGAACAGCAGATATTAAATGTCGTTGAAATGATGGATGACACAAAAAAAGAGCTTAGTTTACGGTTACTAAGTGAAGTGGCTCAACAAAGAGGTGATAAGGATGGCGAATAGTTATTTTAATGAAAATACACTTGAGGAGTTGATTGAAGAAATTAAGTATGTATATAAGTCTGATAATAGACCTTGGATTATTGGATATAGTGGAGGTAAAGACTCAACTACAGTTGTTGAACTTGTATATAAAATGCTATTAGGATTAAAATCCGATGAAAGACACAAGAATGTTTATATTGTATCATCTGATACACTTATTGAAAATCCACTTATAAAGATTTATTTGAGTAAAATGAATGATTTATTAGGAGAGGCAGCAGATAGAGATGGGATACCAATTAAATCTGCAATGGTTACTCCGGTACCAAATAATTCTTTTTGGGCAAATGTGATTGGCAGAGGATTTCCGACTCCTAGAATGAATGGAACATTTAGATGGTGTACAGATAGATTGAAAATAAATCCGAGCGGAGAATATATCCAAAAGGTTATAGATGATGAGGGTAAGGAAGTAGTAGTTCTTCTCGGGGTAAGAAAGGCTGAGAGTATAGCAAGAAAGAGAAGAATTGAAGGAAGAGAATTGGCAAATAGACTTCTTAATCGCCATGAAACAATCCAAAAGGCATATGTTTACAATCCAATTGTAGAACTTACAACAGATGATGTCTGGGATGTTTTACTCAGGTGTGATGGTGGAAGAACGCCGTGGGGGTCTGATAACAGTGAATTGGTATCACTGTATGCGGATGCCGATAGTGGAGAATGTCCATTTGCAGGAATACATGAGGGAGGGCAGACACAGAGCTGTGGGAACTCACGTTTTGGATGCTGGGTGTGCACTGTTGTTAAAGAGGATAAATCTTTAAATGGATTTATTAAAAGTGGACATAGGGAGTTGATACCTCTTGCTGAGTTTAGAAGTTGGCTTATGAGTATTCGAGATAATGAAGAATATCGTGAGAAGAAAAGAAGAAATGGAACAGTTTATCGTGATAAGCAAGGAAATATGGGGTTTGGTCCATTTAACTGGAAAGCTCGAAAACTTATCTTGAAGAAATTATTAGAGACACAGAAAATTATGGGATACGAATTGATTACGTTGGACGAGTTGAAAGCAATTGATGAAATCTGGGATCAAGAATTAGATTTATCTCGTAGAGTATTAGTGAATTTGTATGAGGAAATTACAGGAGAAAGACTTCCCTGGTATGACTACAAAGAAAATTTAATTGATGATGCAACTGTTATTGAATTAGAAAAGTTGGCAAAACAAAATGATGTGCCAGAGGAATTAGTTCGCAATCTTTTATTATCGGTTTACCAAAATAAAAATTATTCTAATCCTAAAATACTTAGAGATGGAATGGATAGACTGTTAAATCAACAATGGCTACATTATGAAATAATAGAGGAGATTGAAAATGAAAATCAATAAAGTAAAATTATATAATTTCAGCTCCTACGAAGGGAATAATGAGTTTGATTTTGAAATAACAGATGGCAATAAAAACATTATTCTTATTGGCGGAAAAAATGGTGCGGGTAAGACATCGCTTTTTACAGCCATTAAAGTTGCACTATATGGTCCTTTGGCATATGGATATGTTGGTGTAAATAGCCATTATGTTTCAAAAATTAAGGATTTGATAAATTCAAAGGCTTTTCAGCAAGAAGTTGTAGAGGCTGAAGTACAAATTACTCTACAACTCAAGAGTGAAAGAGAAATTAGAAATTACGTAATAACTAGAAAGTGGGATTTTACTAATCAAAAGCTTACTGAGGATTATACTGTTGAAAGGGATGGGAAAAGACTTAATGAGCAAGAGATATCATATTTTGAAAATTATTTGCGAAGTATAATTCCACCAGATTTATTTGAATTCTTTTTGTTTGATGGAGAGGAAGTTGGAAATATCTTTTCAACAAGCGCTTACAACACATATGTTAGAAATGCTGTTTTTACATTATGTGGAATGGACGTATTTGAAATTATTCGTAAATATACTCGTGGTTATGTAGTGAAAAGTAATTCTACGGATGATGGAGAAACTTATGAGGTTTATGAGGAAGCGAAACATCGGATAGAGTTGATGGAAGATGAAAAAGAGAATCTTGAACTTGTGGTAGGTAATCTGTCAAGAGAATTAGACAATGTCGATGTACAACTTACTGAATTGGCAACTGCGTTTAAAAATGCAGGTGGAATATCTCAAAAGGAAAAGAAAAAGTTAGAAGACGAGTTTAAGCAGGCAGAGAAAGTAAAAACAGAAACATTGACGAATATTAAGCTGTTTGTAGAAGGACTTATGCCTTTTTATATTTTGAAAGATTTTGCTAATCCTATTATGTCACAATTGGATTTTGAGGAAAAGGGAGAGATATTTTATTATGTACAGAGCAAATTGAAACGTAATACAATATCAGATTTATTAAAAGATGATGTGTCAGAAGAAAAAATAGATCAGTTAATGAATCATCTTCTTGATACCTTTAGACCTAAAGGCTTCCATGAAGGTATGGAAATGGTGTTCGATTTATCTAAAGAAGATGTTGGTAGAGTAAATGGTGTCGTATCAGCATTGGATGATTTTAATGTTTCTGCGATGATTGAAATGGTTAATAAAAGAAAAGCAGCTTCTGATAGAACGGCAGAGATAAATCGTATTCTTAAAAATTCAATGAGCGAAGAAGATGTTAATACATTTACTCAGAAAGAAAATGTGATTTTAAAGAAAAAAGATGAGCTGACTGTTCAACTTTATAATGCACAGCACAGACTGGAAGATATTGCGAAAGATTTGGAATCTCAGGAATTGATTAGAGATAAAGCAATGCAAACCCTTAAAGAAAACGCACAAAATAAGCATGTGTACGAGTTGAGTTCTGGAATCTCTTCCATGATGGAACAATTCCTAGAGAAAAAGACAATAAGTATTCGAAAACAGTTGGAAAAAGCTATTGTTCAGAAGTTAAAGGCTATTTACAGAAAAAACAATCTAATTACACATATAGAAATTGGGAAGGATTTTGATTTTAATCTGTATCAGGATGAAGAATATAGTGGAAAAGATCTCTTGACGCTATATAAGAATTTAGGAAACTCAGAGTTTACAAATCTTATTGGTACTAAGGGTGAAAAGAAGTTAGTAAAAATGCTGAAGGCTTCATCAATCAATATATTAAAGAATGCATCTGAAAATGATATTGGACAAGAGACCATTCAATTATATAAAAAGATAGAATTAGGGAGGTTGTCAAAGGGAGAACGTCAGATTTTTATTCTTGCATTATATTGGGCTATTATCGAAATATCAGGACAGAATATTCCTTTTGTAATTGATACTCCTTATGCGAGAATTGATGCAAATCATAGACGTGAGATTTCTGAAAAGTTCTTTCCTAATATCAGTGATCAGGTAATTATATTATCGACTGACGAAGAGATTAATGAAGAATATTATAGGATAATAAAACCTTATATATCAAAAGAGTACTTGTTGATTAATGATGAAAATGAAAATAGGACTACTATTGAGAACAATTATTTTTTTGAGGTGTAGCAAATGATATTTAGATTAAAAACATCAAAGAGGACGCAAGAAATTTTTGAAGAATTAGAAAACAGAACTAATTATAAAACATATACATTGGTTAAACATGCTATAGCTTGGTCGTTACTGGAAAATACATCAGTATTTGATTATAAATCAGATTCAGATGGAGTGGACTTAAACAGGCAAACTATTACAGGTGATAATGATACATATTTTAAAGTGCTTATTGAGCAAGTTGAAGGACGATATTTGCCTGATGAAGAGTATTTTCCGAAGTATGTAAAGGCACATATTGATAGAGGCAGTCAGCTCCTTTTAGATATGTATAACCATGCTGGAAATATGGATAAATACATTCTACAAGTATTGGGAGAGGGGGATACTGTATGATTTACTTGGATAATAGTGCAACCTCTCCGATTGACGAAGAGGTTAGAGATGCAATGCTTCCTTATTTGAATGAAGAGTTTGGCAATCCTTCAAGTAAATATTATTGCCAAGCAACTAGAGCTAAAGCGGCAGTAGAAGATGCCCGAGAAAAGGTGGCAAGGTTGATAGGTGCTAGTCCCGAAGAAATTATCTTTACAGCTGGTGCAACTGAAAGTACTAATTTTATCATAAAAGGGTACTTAGATTATAGAAAATTCTATGGTGATGGTAAAAATCATGTAATTACCTCACTTGTAGAGCATAAGGCAACACTAAATACCTGCAAATATTTAAATGGGGAACTATATTCTAATAATGACCCTACAATTTCTTTATTTGGAGAAAAAAAGAGAGTAAATAGAGGATTTGAAGCGTCGTTTGTGGGAGTTACTCCAAATGGAGAGATTAATATAGAAGATATAGCATTGAAGATAAAAGAAAATACAGCGCTGGTATCAATACTTTATGTGAATAACGAAATTGGGACGATAAGTGATGTGGAAGCTGTGTCTGCATTATGCCGGAATAATAATATAGCATTTCATTCAGATTTGACGCAGGCGTTGGGAAAGATGCAAATTGATATAAAAAAAATGGGTATCGATTATGCATCTTGTTCTGCGCATAAGATATATGGTCCTAAAGGAATAGGGGCAGCGTTTATGAAGTTTGATGCATATGGTATTGCACCTATTACAGCACTTATGCATGGAGGAGAACAAGAATTTGGATTTCGTGCTGGAACTCATGCAGTTCATAATATTGTAGGATTTGGAAAAGCCGCAGAAATAGCGCTTAGGGATTTAAAGAAGAATGAAGTGCATATAAAGCGTTTAGATGAAATGTTATTGAAAGGTATTGCGACCATAGATAACATACATACAACTGTTGATTCGTCAAAGCGAGTACCAGGTATTATCAGCTTAGTGGTAGATAAGTCAGATTTTCACAACGAACGATTTATAAAGAAAATAAGCAATGAAGTTGCTTTATCGACAGGGTCAGCTTGTAGCGCAGGAGAACCATCTTATGTGATTCAAGCATTAGGTTTAGGAGAAAAAGTTAACAAAGTGCTTAGAGTTTCCATCAATAAATATACTACAAAGGATGATATAACTAGTTTTTTGGAATTATTGAGAAGTATATAGGAATGGTGAATATATGACAAATAAGATTACAATTGTGGAAGCAATCAAACAGGTATTAAAAACAAGTACAGTTGGAATGACATCACAGGAAATTTATAATGAAATAGTTCAAAGAAAATTGTATTGTTTTGGAGCTAAAACGCCAGAGGCTGTTGTGCATGGCAAATTGCGGATACATTGTAAAGATTTAGATTTTCCAACTGCATCACCAACAAAATATTTTTATTTAAAAAAGAGAGTGGGTAGAAAGAATTATTATGCTCTTTTAGGTTCGGAGAATCAGGAAGATAATAATGTGTTAATTGAAAATGAAATTGAAAATGAAATGTTAGCGGAAGAAAAGATGTATAAAGCATATATACAATATTCAAAAGAATTGGAAAATAATATTCTTGAAAGAATATTACATTGCAAGCCAGAATTTTTTGAACGGTTGGTGGTGGACTTGCTTATTAAAATGGGATATGGATACGATAATAAGTCTGGTAAAGTTGTAGGAAAATCTCATGATGGTGGAGTAGATGGAATTATTCAGGAAGACAAATTGGGACTTAGCAACATATATATACAAGCAAAAAGATATTCTGGAGGAAATAAAGTTGGATCTCATGAAATACAAGCTTTTGTGGGAGCAATGCAAAAGGTTCAGAAAGGGGTATTTATCACAACATCAGATTTTACTAAAGAGGCATTAAAATTTTCAGAGGATCAACAACAAAAGCAGTTAAGATTGGTTAGTGGACATGAATTAGCTCGTTTAATTATTCAAAATGAAGTTGGATTGGAACCTATTCAGAAATATGCAGTTTATAAAATAGATGACGAATATTTTGATGATGAAATTTAGGAGGATAGATTTGTTATGGCAATAATGATGGATAATAAACCAACTGAATATAAAGGTGAAGCATTGGTATGGGAAAAGCTGTATTCATTATTGCCGAACGATGTTGTTATATATAATCATCGAGAAGTGGTCGATGATCGTGAGTTTGATTTTGCTTTACTTATAAAAGATGTTGGTATTTTAGTACTTGAAGTTAAAGGATGGCAAGCACAGTATATATTTGATGTAAAAAATCCTGACGAAATTGTTATTGAGGGAGAATCTAAAATATATGGTTCACCTGAGAAACAGGCGAGAGGATATAGATTTGATTGGCTTAACTTCCTTAATGATCAATTTGGAATTAGTCCCATTGTATTATCAATGGTGTGCTATCCATTTATTTCAGAAGAAGAATATAAGGACGTAAGATTGGACATTGTATCATCAAAAGATTTTACGATTTTCTCTGAAGATTTGAATTCGATAAGCAGATTGGGACAAAAGATATTAAATGCTTTTATTAAGAAAAAGCCATTGAATAGCACTCCTTTTGATGAGAAAGCTATGGCTATTGTACGACAGCATTTTGAACCGTCTTACAAGGCGAAAGATGATCAGGTTGTAGAGGTATCAGATGCATATTCTTTTTTGAAAGTATTTGGTCGAAACTTATCGGAATCTGACATTGAAGAATTAGTGTGTGCGTATTTTGCAGGAACAAAGATGGTTTTGTTTGTTAAAAGTGAAAATGATTTAAGATCTATCAGTATGCAATTGGCATCCGGATTTCGAGAAAGAGGCATTATTTCGGATAAGGGCAATATAAGACTGGCGGAGTCGGGGGAAGAGCAGATAGATTTTGTGAACGGCAATAAATCATTCCGAATATTTAACTTTGAAATATATGTGTATGAGTTGGATATAGAAAAGGATGAAACTATTATCGAAGGACAATATACAGAACAACAAAAATCAATTCTTGAAGATGTTGCAAATTCTACAAATTGGAATTTTGATCAATTTAAAGTGGAACACGCAAACGGGGACAAAAATATACTTGTTCAGGCTGGTGCCGGAACAGGAAAGACATATTCAATGGTGTCTCGTATTGCGTATCTGTGCTTGAGTAGAAAACCTTTTATAAATAATCTTGTGGATGAAATTGCGATGGTAACATTTACAAACGAGGCGTCAGATAATATGAAAGTAAGATTAAAACAGTATTTTATGAACTGTTATATTCTTACAAGAAATAAAAAAGTTTTACATGAAATTGAGGCGATAGATTTAATGCAAATTTCTACTATACATAAGTTTGCGAAAACTGTTTTACAAAGTTGTGCAATGGAGTATGGATTGGGTGCAGAATTTGCAATTTCTTCAAGTGAGTATGCTAAAGAACAGGTATATGAAAAGTATCTTAATAGTTTTATTGTAAGAAAACAGAAGGAAGAGGTGAATTTTGCGCAGCAATTAAGAATGCCAGTTCACAAATTCCGAAAACTAATAATGCGTTTTTCACAGCAGTTATATAACAAAAGTTATGGAGTTAAAGAACTTAAAGCAGAAAATCTTGGAAGTTTTGAAGAGTGGCCCTTTTTTAATGATGTCATAATGGAAGTTATAATACCGGCAGAACAAGAATATGAAGAGCAGATTTTTTCTAAAAATAAAATAGATCTTAAAGAGAGTATGTTGTTATTACATGATGCGGTAAATGTTGTTTTTCAAGATAAGTGTGGATTGAAGTACAAATACTTATTTATTGATGAATTTCAAGATACGGATGATGTACAGATAGATTCATTTTTGAAGTTACAAGCTGTAATTAAATATACAAAATTATTTGTTGTTGGTGATTTAAAGCAAAGCATATATCGTTTTAGAGGAGCGACAATAAGTGCGTTTGACTTGATTAGAACGGATGAGACAAAATGGGAGGAATTTTCTCTTAATATAAATTATCGAACAGATAAGAGATTGTTGGATGAGTTTGATGCGGTATTTTCAAAAATGGGAATTAAAGGATATTTGCCATTTCAAAAAGGAAAGGATTCGTTGACAAGTGACATAGATACTTATATTCAAACACAAGATTTGATAACAAAGTTAGAGTATGAGAGCGATGAGGAGAGAATGGAACTTCTTTTTGCAGAAATAGGCAGGCAAAAAGATATAATCAGATTCCTCTCTAAGAACCATAAGTTATCCACTAAAGATATGATGATTGCTATTTTAGTAAGAGATAACTGGCAAATACATAATATTTTAGAGGAGGCTAAGATACGAGGGGAAGTTATAGAAACACAGGTAGGTGGTGATTTATATCAACTTATGCCAGCGTTGGATTTATATAAGTTAGTGCTGGCTCTATTAAATCCAAGAGATCCGATAAGTCTGTATAATTTAATAGATTCGAATTACATTGGAATAAAATTAGATATACAAGGATTACATGGAATAAGTGTTCAGGAGCAGGTATTAAAACTATCAGATGTTCTTAATCATTTTTTTGAGACAACGATGAGCAGAAAATGGGAACAAATTATTTCAGATATTAAAGTGCAACCAATCTTAATGCTATTAAGAAATATCTATGAGGGATGTCAGCCATGGTATCGATATTCAGCCGTAGATAGTGAACAAAGATTTTATAAAGCAAATTATGAACTGGTATTGGAGAAAATCGTAAAGACATATAGTGTGGACTTTTTAACGCTTAATGTAATCGAACATAGCATGCATATTAATATTATGACTAAACAGGAAGAATTAGCACGTAATATTGTAACTAAAACTAATGATATAAGAGTAATATGTACGACAGTACACAAATCGAAAGGATTGGAATATGGATGCGTGATTATGCCATATATGGGTATGGATATTGCATCGATGAAAAAAGCTGATTTAGATGTGTATGTCGAGAATGAAAAACTTGCATATGGAATTAGAATTGGAGATGATCCAAACAAAAAATATAACTCTAACTACGATGTATCACAGGAACAGAACGAGCGAGTGAATGAAGAAAGCAGAGTTTTATATGTGGCACTAACAAGGGCAATTAGAAATGTTGTGTGGATGAAGGATAGAAAATCCAAGAGCAAGATTTCATGGCAAAGTTTAATGGAGGTATAATATGTCCTTATCAATATATACTTATAGCAATCCATATGAAATAAGCAACGAACCATATTGGGATTCGATAAAAAATTGCGCTCATTTTTGTGTGTCACAAACAATGGTAAATGGATTGTCAGAAGTATACGATGAGTTGAAGAATGGACAATTAGCTACAGTTGAAGAATTGGTGAAAGCACTGTATCCAGGCTGGTTTGATACTAAAACATATATTGAACAGTATACGATTTTAACAAATACATTGGATAATGTAACTCCGAACATTGAGCAAGAGAGATGGAAAAAAATCAAGCAGTCACTACGATTTAATAAAAGTGCATTGCTTGATAGTATACGTTTGATGGTAGAAATGGGATTATTGTTAAAAAATCTCAAGATAAAAAAAATAACAGAAGAACAAACATATTTGATTGCTGCGTATAATGCGATTTTACATGGAGATAAAGCAAATAAATTTTCTTTAAGAAAACATTTTTCAGAGAAAGAAATAGATAGCGCTGTTCAAACAGCGCTGGTTGCAAAAGATCAAAGAAGAGGAAAAAAAATTAAATCGGTTGGAAAGGTAGATTGTAATACGGTAGTTATTCATGGAGTACATCAGTTTACACCAACCATATTATCTATGATTGAAGAAGTGTCAAAATATAAACGTGTAGTTTTATTGTTTAATTATCAGCAGCAGTACAGCGAAATTTATCAGACATGGTTAGATGTTTATTCTTGTTTTGATTTGAATATTAAGAGTCAGTTTAATAATGAGTTTAAACCTACAACATTATTGCAAACTAGTTATGAAGGAAATATATTGGCGGATCAGATAGGAAAACTTACTAATGGTACACTTACCGAAAAAAGTAAGGATATTAATAATGTTAGTGTAATTGAATTTGATAATATTACGGAATTTTCTGCATATGTAGCACAAATTTATGAAGACGCGGTAGAAAAATATTATGCTGATGAACAGAAAAAGGGATCGGTTTTATCGTATATGAGAGAACAGTTCTACTCTGCAAATAGTTCAGTTAATGATATTTTAAAGGTATATTTTCCTGAACAATTTGGCGAGAGACATTTTTTGGCATATCCGATAGGACATTTTTTTGTTGCAGTAACAAAGATGTGGAACAGTGAAAATGGTGGAATAAAAATTGAAGATATGAATGATATAGCTGAGTGTTTGTGTTCGGGTGCATTATATGAAAAAAAGATAGGCTCTCTTATCACCACGTTTAATCAGACAAGAAATTATTTTTCAAGAGCTTCTATGCTAGAGGGTGACGGCGGGGCAGAAGGAGTTATTGATCTTTTAAAGAAATTGAAGAAGCAGATATCAAAATTAAATAATGGCAAGATAGAGTATGAAAGTCAGCTCAATAAGTTATCGTATTATAAAGTTTCTATTGATGAAATAGATGAATTGATTGAAGCGTTAGAATCACTAAATGTAATTACAAGACTATTTTACAAAGACTTTGAGGATGAAAAAAATAATTTTAGACATTTTTATGAGAAGTTAAAAGATTTTGTTGAGACGCAAATTCTTCCGACAGCTGATGCTGAAACAGAGTTTCAGGATATCTTATTAAGACTATTAGCGAGATTGGAGGAGGTTGAGAAAATAGAAACGACAAGTACGTTTGATTGTTTAAAGGATACAATGGCATATTACCTTAAGCAGGAAAGTCAGAAAGGAGAAAGTGCAAACTGGATTGTCAGGGATTTCCAACAAATAGATGGTGATGTATTAAAAAGTTCAACTCAAGAATCTGAGATTATATATCATTTTGCGTGTGTTTCTGATTCGGATATGAATGTAAAGAGAGAAGATCAATTTCCGTGGCCATTGACCATTGAGTTCTTTGAAAAAGCCTATGAACCTCTGGATTGGAAATATCAGGTTTATATTAAGTCGAGAAAAGAATTTAAGCATTTTAAAAGGTATGCCCTGCTATATGGTCTTGAATTTAATAGATGCAAATTCAAGCTAAGTTATATAAAAAATAATGATGATAAAGAAAATGAATTGTATTACATTTTGAAATTATTAGGGATCAAGACAGAAAGAAATGTACATGATACAACTGCACCTCGACAAACACGGGAATTTACATTCGATTTGGGGGAAAATACAAATGGTTTTGGGGATTTAGATTATATTAGAAGACGAATATGTGGATATCGTTTTGCTTTAGAATCTTTAATAGAAAATGGAACATGTTATCAGGATCGCTTTTTACAGACAAAATATTTTGAAATCATATTAGCTAATATTGTTCGTAGAAAACTAGAAGGACAGATTGCAACGGAGGCAATAATTAATGAAGCATTGGATGATGTATCAGAAAGATTAAGTAGATATTTCAGATTTTTGAATGAGTCTGAAATAACTGATATAAAATCAAATGCAAAAAATGCAATAATTCATCAGGCACTACAGGGGGGAAAAATAAAGCAATTTCCAAAGATTACAGATATTGATTTAGATAGGATGAGAAAGAAGGAAGAGTTTATATATCTTCATTTAGAAAATGAAAATCAGGAGAATGTACTGTTTGGCAAATTTTATGACATGACAGTAGAGGAGAAAAAAATTTTTTTCCCAGAAAAATTAAAGGAGGCAAGTTATAGTAAAGAAATAAATATTTGGTGTCAATGGTGCGCGGTAAGAGAAAAATGTCTTGAAAGCTATAAATCATTGGTTGAGCTATAAGAGAGGGGAAACACTTGGAAAAAGGAATGTACGTAAGATGTCCTATAGCAGATTTTGAGAATCCAAGAAACTTTATTGTTGGAAAGATACTTGAAGTAGATGATTTCGCAGAAAATGTGATAGTTTCATTTTTAGATCCGTTTAGCTTCAGAAATTACTACGAGAATATTCCAGAAAAAGCAGAATTGCCATATGACTATGTTAAGAGGTGTACACTATATCGTGAGACGAATGTTATATATAGAAATGGTAGATATACTGTTTTATCTGCAGTAAAGGAAAATGAATGGTACTATTATTATCTTAAAGAAAAATTCACAGATAAAGTAATTAAAGTGAGAGAAGATGTAGTTGATGCACCATTTAACGGGGGAAGAATATCTCCTGCTGAGCAATTAAGGAGTTATGAGTTTCAGAATCCAGCATGGTATTTTGGAAGAAGTATTGTAAGCAAGACAGTTAAAGTGCTTGATAATTCCGTGTTTGGATTTAAGGAGTTAGCTGGATGTAAAATATTCTTAAAAGAACATCAGCTTAGAACAATCATGAGATGTTTGCAGGAAAAAAAATGCAGAGTCATGTTGGCTGATGAAGTAGGTATGGGTAAAACAATCGAAGCAGCTTCCGTTTTAAAAGTATATTTGCTTCATAACTCCAATAGAAGAATTCTAATAGCAGTACCAAGACCGTTGATAGCACAGTGGAGAGCAGAACTGCTTATCAAGTTTGAAATAATACCAGAAAATAATATTAATAATAATTATGTGGAATTGGTTGCAGAAGAAGATATTGAAAAATATACCAATAGTCGATGGGATTTTGTAATAGCAGATGAGGCACATAAGTTAATTTCGAACAGAAGATTATATACATCTTTTCATTTGTTAAGTAAACGTTCTGAGAACATATTATTTCTGTCTGCAACTCCAGTGCAACAGAAAAAAGAAGAATATTTAGAATTGCTTCAGCTTATAATGCCTGACAAATATGATCATTTTTCAATTGAGGATTTTCAAGTACTCGTTGAAAAACAAAAGAGCATAACAAAGAGTACATATCTTGTGCTACAGGATTTTGATGATTATGTAGACAATATTGCAGATGCTTTGGATAATGAAGAAAATCCACCAGATAATGATGATTGTACGGATCTGTTTGAAGATATACAAAATGGTTTGAAAAGAATTTCCAAGTTAATTGATGATGAAGGTTTTCAGAAAATTTTATATGAAATAAATATAGAGAGTGACGATTATGGAAAAGGTGCTATCCAAGAAGCGTTACTCTATGTTTGTGAAAACTATCAGCTTGAAAAGAATATTATTAGAAATAGACGAAGATATATGGAAGAAGAACTTCCACATAGAACTGTCAGAGAAATTGAATACGAACTTAATCCAGATAAGAATACTTATGAACATACTACTTATGAATCAATTGTTAATTGGATAAGTGAACAGGAAATTTCACCTGAAATTTTTGAAAAACGTTATATTTCGTTAATTACAGCATTTTTCAGTTCATCGTGGGCATTTAACAAAGAAATCGGACGACAAAAGGAAAAGGGGATGATAATAGATCCTGATGTAGAAGAAAATGCCAAAGAATGGTTAAATGCGGAAGAATGGATGCTGAAAGAACTGGATAATGTTCTGGCTGAACCATATAACTATTCAAGTCGAATACTTAGTATTGTTGATTTTATTGATCAAGAACTTTATGAAGAAAAGGCTGTTGTATTTACTAACTATGCAGATACTTTTGAAAAATATGGACAGGTATTAAGAACTTATTTTGGCGAAGAGAAAATAGCCCTCTTTAATAAAAATATGAATGAAGAAGAATTGGAATTAAGTATTTATCGTTTTCAAAATGATGATGATTGCAAAATTCTTCTTTGTGATGAAACTGGTGGTGAGGGACGAAATCTTCAAGGCGCAAATTATGTTATTCATATAGATTTACCTTGGGATGCTAATGCCATTGAGCAAAGAATAGGACGTTTGGATAGACTAGGTCGTGCAGCTGATAAGGATGTATGTTCAGTGGTTGTATTTGCAAAAGATACTTTGGAAGAGGAATTATATAATTTTTGGAATAAGGGATTAAACATTTTTACACAATCCTTAAGTGGATTGGAAATTATTATGAATGAGATTAATGAGAGTATCATTCATGCAGTAACAAGTGACTTTAGGTATGGCATTTCAAATGCCATTAATGAAATAATTGAGTCATCACGGAAAATGGAAATGGAAGTACGAGAAGAACAACATTTTGATTCGGCAGCTTTCATTTATGCGACACTCAATCAGGAGTTAAAAAGATTGTTACATTATTATACGACAAATGAAAACGAACTGTTTGCAAATACGATGATGGGGTGGGCGAATCTCGCTGGATTAAAAGGACAGTTCGGTAAAGATGGTGTAGTAAGATTTAATGAAGGTTCTTTTTCCATTAAGTCAGCAGAGAATTCTATGCTCATTCCGCCTAACTGGATAGAATATGTTAATCGTACCTCTAATGTTTTTTCTAGAAAAATTAGAGAGTTGTATGAAGAAAGAACAGGAAAGAAAATTGTTACTGAAAGTAGAGAAATCGTAGGAACATTTAATCGTGAACTTTCAATAGAAAATGACTTCTTACATTTTTTTGCACCAGGCGATGAAGTGTTTGACTGTATTGTAGATAATGCAATGAATTCTTATAAAGGTACATGTACAGCGATAGCGGTTGAATCTGATTTTGATTGGTGTGGAATTGTGTATACTTGGAATTTGCATCCGAATGAACAGCTTTTATTAGAAAAGGGTATTCCGATTACAATGATACGACAGTATAAAAGTTATATATCAGCCGATCAGATTTTAACTGCAATTAGTACACAGAAATATGGGCATGTTCCAGAGGAAAAAGTTTTGAAATTATTAGATGCAATTTCAAAGGAACCAATTTCATGTATTCGGAGTGACGTGGTTCATCTTGGAAGAAGATCAATAAAAACGGACTCACTGCATATAAAAGAAAAATATGGATGCGCAAATATAGATTGGTTTAGGAAAGTTTTTCCAGAAGAGCAGTGGATAAATTTTGTATCTACTTCGATGAAGAGCGCTAAAAGCCAGATAAAAGAAAAGATAAAAGCGAGTAGAAATCTAAAGCAAGCAGCAGCTAGTATTGAACAAACTTTAAATGCGGAGGTTGCACAAGCTAAGTTTTTTGGGGTCGATGTGGGAGAAATTGAACAGAAAAAACAAGTATATGAAACTGTTTTAGATGCTTTAAAGACCACGAGAGTGGAGCTTGAGGCGGCAGCATTTGTTATGGTGAGGAAGACACATGATTAAAACTCAGATTGAAGAGTGTATACAAAAAATATTAGATAATGAATTAGGTGGAATTAGTGCTGATAATTGTCCTAGAGGTGGCATTGAAAAATATAGATATATGACAGCGTTTAGATTGTCTAAATATGTGAAATCTTATAGAACACATAGAATATCACAAGATGAACTTTTAATTTCTCTTAGAAATTATTTGCTGGTTTTTCAGACATCTGTACATTTGCCAGAAGATATAGAAATTACAGGTAATCAGTATGGACTTCGTGTTGATGCAGAAGGTCTTTGTTACGCAACTTTAAATCTGCCGGATTATCTTAACACTGATATAATTAGACAAGGGTTTATGGAAGAATATGTTGAACCAGAGAAAGATGACAGATATTTTCTTGGGGTAACGCCTAATATTTATAGACTTACTGGTTTTCGGAAATTTAAATCCATTCGTCAGAAGTTAGCGGTTAATGGAACATTAAATATGCCAGATGGATATACGACGTTAGTTGCTTTGCCAACTGGTGGAGGAAAAAGCTTGATTACTCAAACAATGGCATATCAAAAAAAAGATGGTTTGACTATTACGGTTGTACCAACGGTATCGCTTGCAATGGATCAAGTCCGAGTAGCCAAAGAAAATATAAACATTGCTTCAGAATCGGAAATAGCTTGTTATTACAGTGATTTAGCTAAAGAAGAAAAGAGAAGTATTATTGATAGAGTAAAGAATAGAAAACTTAGACTGCTATTTATTTCGCCAGAAGCACTGATAAAAAATGAAGTGTTTAAACAGGTTATAGAGACAGTAAATAATTCTGGGTATTTAAAAAATCTTATTATAGATGAAGCGCATATTGTAATAGAATGGGGAAATTTTTTTCGGATTGACTATCAGTGTCTGGAACCTTGGCGCAATAATCTATATGAAAAAAATTCTAAGTTAAAAACAGTTTTACTTTCTGCAACATATGAAAAGAATACAGTGAATATTTTAAAAAGTATGTTTGTATCTGGAGACAAGTGGATTGAAATAAGATGTGACGCATTAAGAAGAGAACCTCGGTTTGAATTAGTTACGGCTACATCATTTCGGGATAAAAATGAGAAAACAAGGGAATTATTAAGATGCCTGCCACGACCAATGATAGTCTATGTTATGAGACCAGACCAAGCAGAAAATATTAAAGAAATAGCAGCTGATATTGGTATTTCTAATGTGGAGACATTTACAGGTAAAACAAAACCAGACGATCGTTCCAGAATTATAGATGAGTGGGCAGAAAATAAATTCGATATTATGGTAGCTACATCTGCATTTGGTGTTGGAGTAGACAAAAGTGATGTGAGGACTGTTTTGCATTTATATGTACCTGATAATCCAAATGCATATTATCAGGAATTAGGAAGAGGAGGAAGGGATGGTCTTCCTTGTTTGAGTGTAATGTGTGTATACCCAGAAGAAGATCTAGAATCAGCATTTGTGATGACTGACAAAGTGTTGGGAAGTGATAAGATTTTAGGAAGATGGGACAGTATGCTAAATAGCCATACCTCTACAAGAGGAATTGATTATTATACGTTAGACACGTCTGTTAAACCTAATTATAACAGTGTAGATTATGCTGAAGATGCAAGCACAGTTGACCAAAAATGGAATATATATGTAATTCTTCTTTTGAGAAGGTACAATATGATTAAAATTCTGGATATGGTAGTTGTACCTCAAACACAAGTGTATTTTATAAGAATATCTATTTTGGATAAAAGATTATTACAGATTACAGATGAGACAAAAGCATTAATAGAAGGTATTCGAATAAAAGAGTGGACTAAGAACGAAAGAGATTTTAAAACCATGAGTCGTGCTGTCAAGCAGGGAAAAAGAATGTGCTGGTCCGAAATGTTCTTTAATAGCACTTATAGTATGGTTTCAGAATACTGTGCAGGGTGTGGTAATCATAAAAATATTGTTGAAGCAGATCCGAATAGATTTGAATTAGTGAAAAAGGTACCTGCACCAATAAGAAGATTTTCTATTGAATTAAACAATATTTTTGCAGGTTCACATGAGGCAGTATTGTTTGCTGATAGTGATAATACGGAATTGATTGGTCGTGTAATTAATAGAGGATTTTCAAATGTAATTATAAATGATGATGATCAAAGTAGCTATTTTAATTTATTGAACAGTATTTCGGAATGGACCGACGTTAATTTATTTGGGATGAATGAGTTTATACGATTGGCAGAACATGGCGACTATTATTATTTTGCAGGTGATGCAATTGTTTTATATGGTAATACAGATCAAGATATTTATAAAAAGCTTAGGCGATTACGCAAGACTTTAGCATCTGGTGTGATTCGTTTACTACATGTGTTTAAAGAAGATGTTTTCTGTAAAGAAGTGAGTAAATCTGTATCATCAGTAATTGATGGACCTGTGTTAGAAGAATACTTGATAGAAAGGATGTAATGATATGTTTGAAGATAGAATGAAAACATCTGCAATACCAGAAAGAGTTTACTCACTTTGTCAAGCTGTGAAGAGTAGATCAATGCTAGAAAGTGATTTAAGAGAGTTACTCGAACCGTCTGGATTGGGAGGTACAACAAAGTATTTTGGAACGGTTAGAGATGCAGCTAAACAATTAGGACTTATATCTATAAAGGAAGGGAATATATCATTAGCAGTTGAATCAAAATATGTGTATTCCTATGATTCGATGAGAGAATATATTATATGTAATATTGATGCAATTTCTGATGGATTGTTTTTTAAAGTGTCACAAGAATATATTTCAATGAATGAGCAAGTATTTAGATATAAGGGTGTATCTGAAGCTGCCTTAGTTGAACATATGTCAAAAATGATAGGATTTCCGGTATATGAGGATGATATGCGAGCCTGGAGATTTTGGGCTACATATCTGGGGTTAGGAAACTTGCATGATATGCTTCTGCTACCCAATATGTATCAGTATTTAAAAGCTGTACTTGTAGTAATTAAAATGAAAAAGGGTGAAGAATACACTTTTTCAGATTTTATATCAGCAATTAAACCATATACAGAAATAGGATTAGCGGATCTTGATAGTAATAAAAAAATAAACCTTGCAATGTCGAGTGGATTACGGGCTTTGCATGATGAGGGTATTATTCAATTATCACATAAGCTAGATAGTGGAGATGCTTGGTTTTTATATGAGGCTGAATTACATTCAATAAAGTCAACGGTAACTCACGTAACAATTAGGAGGTAACATATGAACTCGGAAATTGCTAAAAGTAGAATTGGTGAAGTAATTCGTATTGATACAGTTACGAGTACGCAGGCAGATTTTTTGGCTACACATGTTCCGGTGCAGAATATCCATATAAGAAAAAAATGGGATAGTAAGTCGGATAAGATTATGTCTGAAGAACAAGTATTTAATAAATACGTATTGAATTCAGAGAATAATCATCAATTTGTTATTGTTATAGGTTCTAGTGGTGCCGGAAAGTCACATCTAATTAGATGGTTCGCTGCAAGATTAGATCAGGCGGCACTTGAAAATGAAGTTGTACTTTTTGTACGAAGAAGTGATAACAGTTTGAAAGGAACAATTAAACAATTATTGGAACTTCCGGAAGTTGCTAATATCCCAAATAAGGCAGTGTATGATAGATTAGTTCGAGCTACATCTACAATAGATAACAAGAAGCTTAAGGATATGATATATCAGAACTTTATTGTAGAAATAAGGAATGATGAAAATGATGAAATATTAAGTAATAACGAAAAAAAGAGATTAATAGAACTTTTACAATATGAGCAGTTTCAGTTAAATCTTATGAAAGAAGAAGGAGCCATTGATCGTATATATCAAAAAGTTGCAGAAAATGAAACTGGGGATAGTCGCGATGTAATGGCATTATTTGAAACGAGAGATTTTGAAGTTGATGTTAATTTTTGTGATGATATGATTGCAAATGGAGCTGCAAAAAATGCTAAGAAAATGGCAGATGCTATTCTTGCAGATGATGAGATGCCAGAGCGCTTGTCAGACTATATGAATACTTTAGTAAATAGAGTTATTCAGACTTGTGCTGGACTGGAACCAGGAGACTTTGAGCAGGTCTTTGTTGAGATAAGAAAAGAAATTAAACGTCAAGGCAAAAATCTTACATTACTAATTGAAGATGTAACGGCTTTTACTGGTGTTAACGTGGCTTTATTAAATGTTTTGACGACAGAACATACAGGTATGTATGAGAATCAGGAACTTTGTAGAATTTCATCTATTGTAGGTACAACAGAAAAATATTTTAATGTCAATTTTATGGACAATCATAAAGATAGAGTGACACAATTTTTCTACATTCCTAATGATGTGTTTGGCGAAAATCAAAATTCGCTCTATGAATTTGTTGGAAGATATTTGAATGCAATGTCTTTGCGAAGCGATATCTTAGAAGAATGGGCAAAAAATGGTGCATTGGTAGAAGAATATCCAATACATAAAGGTGAAGAAAACGCAAATTGGGATAAAATTGAGATTGCGAAGGGGAAGGAGTTATCGTTATTTCCATTTACTAAGAAAGCCATTTCTAATTTATACATGTGTATATTACAACCTGATTATAGAACACCCCGATATTTATTGAGAGATGTAATTGAAAGATCTATGAGAAATTATCTATTTAAAAAAGAGAGTTTTCCAGAGTTTGCAATTGAAAGGATAAATGATATTCCTTTTGAAAGTCTTTATGTAAGTACATATATTCATCAACAAGTAGAAGAAAGGCAAGCTGATAGAGTTGAAAGATTTATAAGAGTTTGGGGTGATGCATCAGACTTAGAATATGAAAATAATGGTATAAAGTATTTGGGCGGATTGCCAATTGGATTCTATGAGGACTTAGGAATTCCTATTTTTACTGGAAGAAAAGGTGATAAATCAAAATATCAAAAAAACATAGCAAAACCAACTAAACGCAATGATAATGATATTACAGACAATCATATTAATACGCCGTCAACTACGAGAGTTGATCCTGAAATGGCAGATTTTTTACTGGGGCAAAGAACGTTACAGATTTGGATTGATGGAGGCGAATTAAATGTAGGTGCAACAACGAAAGATGTTGTTAATATAACAAAGGCAAGAGATGAGATAAATAAGAAATTTTTAATATCGGCGATAAATTGGCAGATTGAAGGAGTGGCTTTAGATAATTTAAATCGAGTAAAAAGTACAAAGGACTTTATTGGATTTGAACGTCAGAAGAGAAGTACAAAAAATGCGTTAGTTATTCTACCAGCAGATAGAGAAACACAAGGTATATTAGAGGCGTTCCTGGCATACGTCACATTAGGAAATGGAAGTTGGAATTTTGATAATTCTGCCATGATGGTATATCGTGTTCAGATTTGGATTGAAAAGTGGAAGAAAATCATCATTGATGCAGTTAACTCGTTTGAAAAACAACAAATAGATTATCAAGACTGTGCACTTGCAACTGAAATGATTAGGGAAATAATGCAGGGGGTGTTTACAGGAACAAAAGTTGAAGGTATACCGATAACTAATTTGATGGCAAAAAATTTGAAAAATAATTCACAGAATGCACATTGTCCAGAATGGAACTCTTTAGTAAGCATGCTTTTAAATAATGATGAAAAAGTAAAAGATGTTATTACCCAATATTATAATATCATTCAAGGTAATTTAAAATCATCACAAGTTTTTATCAGGGCAACGGAATTTAATACAGATGTACGTAAAATTCAGAAAGCGAAATTACTTATTCCGGGTGAACAACTTATGTTAAATGATCCTATTCCGCAACGTCGTGAAATTCGTGAGATATATGAAAAAATCTATACGCGTATACCCAAAGTTGCAGAAGCAGAAATTAACAAAGCTAATAAACTGTTGGAACAGATATCTATGTTTATAGATTATGAGGATATTGACGATGAAGATATCGAAGATTTGGTAGATAAAATAAAAGATTTTTATGAAACGGCGAGTAATTCCTTGGTCAATGTACATGGGAATCTTTCTGTATTAGATGGAATAAAGAAAGATGCAAAAACTATTGCAGTTGCTTTTGGGGAAGTCGAGAAAGGAATTGATTGTAAGGATGCATTGGATACATTGCTAATGTTTTCAAAAGATCCATTATCTAAATTGGAACGTTTACTTTTAACTCTTCAAGTGGTTCAAAAAGATGTGGAATATGTTACTAGGGATGTTGCAAAAAGAAAAGATAATATTTTTGTGGATAATGGTGGAGACTTAAGTGCAAGATACGAAGAATCTCGAAGTAAAATTGAAGAGGATTGCAAACTGGTTGCAGACTGGAAGGTGATGTAATGTTAATGGATTTGTTGGAACAGAGTATAGCAGCAATGAAAGAAATATATGAATTAGAAAAGGCTTCTAATGATGTACAAAAGCAGGAAAAGAATGATAGAATTTTCTCAAGTGTCGTAGGTGAAAATCACCTAATGGTTCAAGCTGTTTCTAATAGTATGGTTCAATTAGGGTTTGCGATTTCAGCGGAAACTAAAAATAAGGTAATAAGTTTGCTTAAATCGTCAAGTGATGCTGTAGCAAGGGGAATGGTGCAAGAATCCAACGCAAACTATTTGCAGAAAGAGGTTGTTGCGATTAAAAAAGTAATTTTACAAGAGTGGTCAGAATATTATCATAAGGTTGCAGACCAAAAGATAAATATGCTTCAAACCATTAAAGGAATTGCACCAGAGAAAGAAAAAGCTGATTATGCTTCGAATAAAATAAAATTAGGTGCATCATGGGATTTTAAACAGGATAATTTGGATAAGATGGAAAAAGGACTACAGGAAGCCGAAACTATCATTGATAGCCTGGGTCTGGGGGAAGATGGGGGTGAGATACTTGATTTTCTAAAAAAAGTAGCGTCTGGAAAAGCAAGTGTTCATGATTTGACACCAGATATTTTGACATGGTTAATGGAAAAAAATATGACAACGAGACTTGCGGTTAGCTTTAAGTAAAGGTGGTAATGAATCGCATGAGTTTTGTTTTAGGAATAAAAAGGATAGGAAAAAAATGCATTTGCTGAATGTGAGTCGTTATAAAACATATAGATTTGTTCAGTATTAGATTAAATTGGTATTAATGTATTGTCGGATACTAAACTGTAGAAATAGAAGCAATAAAGGAATGGTGAGAAGAAAGTTTTTCACTTTGTAGCAAACTGTTGTCAATTTTAGTGAAAGATACGAATATGATACCTGCAAAGTGCTTTTTACATGATATATTTTAGAAACAGTTCAGATAGTGCATTTAAGGACGGCAGAAGGTTTTTAGAAATAGAGCACGGAAAATGAAATTTTCAGAGATTAGATAATGTGATGGTTCGAAAAGATTTTGAGATATATTCAGAGAGCTTATAGAATCGAATGTGGAAGTACGTGAAGTTTAAGTGGGTTGAAGGTGTACGGTTAGGAGATAAAAAATGAAAGCGTTTATAGCATCTGTTAAAGAAATATTTTTAAATACAATAACCAATTCTATCTGGAATAAGGAGAAAACATTAAAAATACCACTTTATCAAAGAGAATATGAATGGGATGCATCCAATGTAGATGAACTTATTCTTGATATTTTAAATAGAGATAAATTTTTAGGTATGATAATTCTTGATGAAAAAGAAGATTGTTATGAGATAGCTGATGGGCAGCAGCGATTAACAACAATTTTGCTGTCATGGATAAGTATATACAATCATTATTATGGCGCAATAAAGGAACAATATGTCCTTAAAGGATATATATTTGATAAAGAAATGAATATAAGGTTACAGAATGATTCTGTTGGGACATATATTAGTGCTGATAAAAGTGGACTTTTAAAAATTGATATTAAAAATGATAAAGATGTATATAATCAGCAAGATGCTTTTAAAACAGCATATTCTAGAATTGATATGATTTTAGCAGAGAATGATAGATTTAGGGAGTTTAAAGATAAACTTCAAAAATGTACATTATTAGTATTAATTAAGGATATGGAATCAATAAATTCGGATGCTGTTGAACAGATTTTTTTAGATATAAATGAAAAGTCAAAACGATTAGATAATGCATCCATTTTTAAAGGGTATTGCTTTAAAATATATGATGAATCATTTCAGGATGATTTGAAATGTTTATGGATTAGGTTAAAAAAAGCGTATATATCTTTTAAGAGGTTCTCGGGGAAAAATTATAGGTTTGATGAATATATTTATACATATTTGCTAGTTACAGAGAATGAGAATATGACAGAAAATTTATCTCCCGGTGGACGACATTTTCTGGAAGATAAGAATATGGATGATGTTGAAAGAATATTAACGCAAATGGTAGAGTATGGGGAAAGGGTATCGGATTTTTATGACTGTATACAAAATGATACATACATGTTTGAAGATATCTGTGTAGATAGCAATTCGTATAAAACCGCGAGCAAGAAATTGATAACCAATATTAAGGAGTATTTGTTGTATTCTATGGAAATCAAATCGGCACAGTATCAAAAGGTACCGTTAAATTGGTTTATTTACTTTGTTAAAGAAAAATCGAATAATATAAATATTTTAATGAAGGATTTCATGGCAATAACCGCTAATTTGTACATATATTCGTTTTTATTTACATTGTCTTCTTCGAAAAAATCCAAAAAGAACATTGATCATTCACTATATAATGTGCTGAATGAAAATGCTGAAATTAAACAAGTTATTGATATAGTAAAAAGCTTGAGAAAAAATCAAGTAGAAAATGTTCGAATTCCAGAACAATGCAGTTCTTTTGAAGTTTTAGCCAATTTATATACTATTATGGATTGCTTCAAAGTTAAGGATAATAGATTTGATCTGACTTATCATAATCATGGGGAACAGTTATATACATTAGAACATTTTATAATACCTGACAATAGAAATGCGAAAGTTAAATGGATATCAAAAGATGGTGAGGTTAGAGAAATTTCGTTTACAGGTCAGTCGGATAGAAAAAAGAAACTGACTAATTATTTAATAATAAGAAGGGATTTGAATAATGATATTCTATTAGATTATGATGTAGTAAAGAAGATAGAACTTATATCGAAATACTATGGGCATACTATACCTAAACATATACAAATCATTATTTCACATATTGAAAATATGGAAGTGTACAAAGAACTGAAAAAAATAAAAGATGAGGAAGATATAGAAATAGTTAAGGGTTATTATAACAAGTTTTTGGATGATTATTTTTCTGATGATAATCAAAGAATTATTCTAAGCAAGCTATTGGATGCCTTGAAATCAACATTTATAAATTCATAGTAGATAATTTTATAGATTTATTACATAATACATCATATGAAGATATTGCTAAAGAAAATTATTTTAATAATGATTTGGAGTATGCGAGCAGTGTTTAAGGAGGATGATAGGAAGATTGGACTATGGAACGAGTGGCCAAATTAAAAAAAGCAGAGACATATTATTTAGTAACAATTGAGGGCGACTAACCAAGAGTAAGACCTTTTAGAACAGCTCATATTTTGTAGGCAAGTTGTATATTCGGACGGGTAAGGTAATGGATGTTTCAAAGCAGATTCATATCAATTAAAAATAGAAATTTGTGCAACAAAAAATGGGGAGTGGAGTCGTTAAGACCAGACAGGTGGTTTGGCCGCATTATAGTATTCGTACATACAGATAAAATACAAAATACATCCTATATGATAGATGATGTAATGAATGAGTCATTATTAAATGTTGTTGACTCCCTAAATTAGCATAATACTGATCTGCTTGCCTGTCTCTGGAAT
>ERZ1106915.345-NODE-345-length-71926-cov-12.658026_pt1 | contig 71926 bp, 69 predicted proteins | sample MGYA00403653_ERZ1106915 | MGnify/ENA primary metagenome ERZ1106915 (study PRJEB35170, sample SAMEA104062404) | human gut metagenome | biome: human gut; feature: human-associated habitat; material: faeces | place: Denmark | collected 2012-06-06 ...
GCAGACATCAGGTTCCAGAAAAGCGGATAAAGAAAAATAATCGTGAACAGAATCATCAGGATTCTGACACACCATGTTCTTACAGTTTTCATCAGTTCCCTCCTATTCTTTTTCAGACGACAGCTTTCGTGAGATTATTGCAATGATAATTGCAAGTACAAGGGTAAACATGGCAATAGCCATAGCATATCCGAAGTTGGCGTTTCGCATGCCCTGGGTATACATATACTGAAGAAGGACACTGGACGCCCCGTTTGGTCCGCCGCCTGTCATAACATTTGACAGGGTGAAGCTTAGGTTTATGGTTCCGGAAAGAGATAAAATATAGGTGGTTCCAATGGATTTTCGAAGAAGCGGAATGGTGATCTTAAAGAATTTCTGTGTTCCGGTAGCACCATCAATAGAAGCTGCCTCGTACACCTCCTGGGAAATTCCATCAATAGAAGCCACATGCATTACCATATAATATCCGATCGCCTGCCATACCAGAGCAGCACCGATACACCACAGAGCAGTTTTTCCCTCTCCAAGCCAGGCATGCTTCCAGGTGGAAAGATGAAACATATCCAGAAGATGGTTCAGAATTCCTCTTGTAGGATTAAACACAAAGGACCACACAATACCTACAACTGTCATGGATATAATACTTGGGAAAAAGAAAACAGTACGGTAAAAGGATTTTTCCCGAAGCTCTCCCTGGGTAAGAATAAAGGCAAAGATCAGACTAAGGAAAATGGTCACAGCCGGGATCACCAGCATCAGTTTAAAGGTGTTAAGCAGAGCCCGGATAAAATCTTTGTCCTGAAACATGTAAATATAGTTATCTAAAAATACGAATTTGCTGTTAAAGCCAACGCTGAGTGCAGTAGAGCTGGTAAAGGAAAGGTAAACTGCATTCACCATGGGAACGATCATAAAGATGATCGTAAGGATTAAAGCCGGAAGTGTACATAAGGCTATGAATAATTTCGGTTTTTTTACCACGCTAGGTCACCTCGTTTTTATATTAAAGTTATGGAAATATCCGTTTTGGGTGAAGAAAGGCTGCTGCATACATGTGCAGCAGCCTTTCTATGGAAAACAATATTCCTCCTGTTATTTTGCAGCTTCTTGGTCAGCGCGAATCTGCGCAAAAGCATCTTCTACATTCTGAGCCCACTCTTCTACTGTCATTTCATCATTCATAACAGAAGTGATCGGGTTGAAGATTTCATCCTTAGGATTCACCTTACAGTCAGCCGGAACTGCGGAGAAGCTCATAATCAAGGAGGATGCCTTTGCTTCTTCATAGATTCCGTACATGTTGTAGATTGCTGCAGACAGCTTGTCCTTTGCTACCTCGCGGGCACTCTTGGTTGCGTAAAGTGCACCGGAAGCCTCTGCAAATGCAGATACAGATTCATCGCTGTACAGGAAACGGAGGAATTCCTTTGCAAGCTCTGGATTCTTTGCAGCTGCCGGAATGGAGAACTGCTCGCAGCTGTCGAATATGTAATGCACATCGTCTGCGTTCTCAGTCGGAATCGGAGCCATTGCAAACTCAAAGCCCTCTTCTCTTGGAGCATCCTGCATCTCATTTTCCATCCAGGTTCCATTCGTGATAAATGCTGCTTTTCCAAGCATCATTTCTGTCTGGGATTCCGTATGGTTCATGCCCACAGTACCCTCTAACAAATAGCCTTTTTCTGCGATCTCTTTGATATGGGTAAGGGCCTTTAACACACCTTCGTTATTGAAAGAGCCTTCCTCATAATTGGCAATCCTGGTAAGGGCTTCCTCGCCGCACTCATTTGCGATTGCCGGCCAGAGCATTTCTTCCATGTATCCTGGATAAATTCCCTGATAGGTAAAAAGCGCACGTCCGTCAATATCCTTCAAGGTATCGCCAAGTGTGAAAAACTCATCCCATGTTTTGGGAACTTCCAGATTATTTTCCTCGAAGAAGGTCTTATTGTAGATCAGACCCTGCGGGCCGCTGCTAAATGGTGCAAGATAGATTTCGTCATCTCCGTAAGGCGCACATTTGGTGCTGGAAAGGATACCATCTGTAATATCATCCCGAAGAGTTCCGGTTCCTGCATAGTTTTCTCCGTCAAATACATCGTCCAGATTGAGAAGCGCATGCTCCTTGATCAGGGAAAGGATAACGCCATCCTCGGCTCCATCATTGAGGCAGATAAAATCCGGTGCGTTTCCGGCTACGATCTGTGGACGGATGATATCACCGATAGTCGGGCTGATGGTCATGTTTACCTTCACGCCCTCATGGCTTGCTTCAAAAAGCTCTACCATCTGGTTCCAGTAAGCATCTCCGTATCCGCCCTGGAAAATGGCAATGTTCAGTTCCTGCTCTTCTGCTTCCGCAAATGCTGTGAGCGGGGAAAGTACAGTAGCTGCGCTCATGGCAAGGATCATAGCGGATGCTGCAAATCTTTTTTTCATAGGGTGTTTCCTCCTTCTGGTTGGCTGTTTTATTATGTTTGCCTGATGATGCTATTATATTTGAAAAATCATTTATAGTAAATCGACAAAATAACTCTTGCTATGGAACATTTTCTTGTAAAATATATCTGATATGGATTTTCTTGCGGCATATATGTATTATTTTTTTGTCTTTTGCTTTTACATAGATTATTCTGTTTTTTTCCTGTATAATGAATGAAAATAATAATATTTTGACAGATATCCGTCAGAGGACAAAAGCAATGGGAGGATCCGCCATGGGAAAAAAACATCATTTTCAGGGATTTCGTAAATTCAGTATCAAAACAAGACTTGTAATTGCCCTTCTGATGATTTCTATTATTCCATTAGCGGGGATCAGCGGCTATTCTTTTCATATATTTTCCGTGGCACTTCAGGAGAAGCTTTCTGCGTCCATTTCCCAGACCCTGTCCATGATCAATCTGAACATGGTAAGCGAGATTGAAAAATACCAGTATCTGTGCGGCTCTATCTGCATCAGCGAGGAGATTAAGGAAGGCCTTCTGAAAAAAGACATGACGGACATGGAGAAGAATCAGGCGATCAATGAGATCCAGAGCATGATCCGCAATAAGATCATCTATCCCGCCCAGGCGAAAAACATTACCGTCTATGATACAGAGGGAAATATTTTTTATGATCTGGGGTATGACGGGTTCTATCAGAAGGATGTGGACCGGATCCTTTCCCGGCTTGAGGAGCAGGATCAGGATGTGTGGGCTTACGTACACACTTACCGGGACCGGGATATTCTGGTTCTTGGAAGAAGGATTTATGAGCAGTATTCCAAAAGCCGGGTAATCGGATATACCCTGATTTCCATTGAGGAGAAAATTTTTTCCAAGACGGTACTGGAGCCTGTAGGGCTGTCGGATTCTTCCAATATTATGTATATGAATATGGATGGAACCGTGCTTTCTTCCTGGAACCGAAGTATATCTCTGGGGAAGAAAATTGATAAAGAGCTTATGAAAAGAATCGGGGAAATGCTTCCAAAGAAAACAGATTCCTTCAGTATCCAGGAGGATGGGGAGGAACAGCTGGTAACTTACATTTATAACAAAAACCTGAATCAGCTATTTGTATATACCATGCCCTACCACTATATTAATTCAGAGGTTTATGCCATGCTAAAGCAGATTCTTGCGGTGGTGATGCTTCTGGTTTTGCTGTGCATTGGGATCGTAGCCATGGTATATCAGGGAATTATGTCTCCCATTAAAAGAATGCTGGAATTCTGTAAAGCACTTTCTCATGGGGACTTATCTGTGCGTATTCAGGACAATCATAAAGACGAGCTTTCCAGACTTTCCGGAAGTATGGATCATATGGCAGACACCATTGAACATCTGATGGCTCAGCAGAAGGCTCAGGAAGAGAGAAAAAGAGAGCTGGAGCTGCAGATGCTTCAGTATCAGCTGAATCCTCATTTTCTTTTTAACACTCTGAACAGCCTTCGGTTTGTGGCTGCTATGCATAAGGATCTGATCGTAAGCGATGGAATTCAGGCACTAAGCAGTCTTTTACAGAATACCCTTACCAATAAGAATGAATATATTACCATTCAGGAAGAACTGGAAAATCTGGAAAATTATTTTTCCATTCTCAGAATCCGCTATGCCGGCAGCTTTGAGTATTCCTTCCATGTGGAGGAGGATGAACTGCTCTCCTGTCTAGTTCCCAAGCTGATTTTGCAGCCACTGGCAGAAAACTCGGTGATGCATGGCTCTTCAGATGACGGTACCGTAATGGAAATCCAGATTACCTGCTGGCGAGAAGAAGATCATGTGGTTATAGAGCTGTCCGATGACGGTAAAGGCTTTAAGGTGACGGACGACGCCCTGGCACCCCACCCGGAGCGAAAAAAAATTGGCGTTGCCAATGTAAATGATCGGATCCAGCTGAATTTCGGACGGGAATACGGGCTGAAAATTGACAGTCAGCCAGGAGAAGGAACCAGGTGTACGCTTACTCTGCCGGAGCTCTATGCAGATTCACTTTCATAAAATACACAATTGGTCGGAAAGGATAATACATGTACAGTATACTGATTATTGATGATGAGCCCATTGTAAAGATTGCCCTTCGCTCCATCCTGCCCTGGGAGGAGCATGGCTTTTCTATTTGCGGAACGGCATCAAATGGGCTTGAGGCACTGCCTCTGATTAACCAGCATCATCCGGATGTGATCATCACAGATCTGAAAATGCCCGGGATGGATGGGCTGGAGCTGATCCGTATCTTAAAGGAACAAGGATATCCCGGTGAAATTCTGGTGCTTAGCAATTACGAGGATTTTGATTCTGTGAGAAGTGCCCTGCTGCTTGGTGCTGCAGATTATCTGCTGAAAATTAAGATCCAGCCGGATACCCTTCTTTCCTGTTTGAATAAAACGGTAGAAAAATTAAAGGACAGAGCGCCCAGTCATTGGGAAACTGAAAAAAAGGATCCAAAAGAGAATATGCAAGCGCTGCTGCTGGAATTTTTCAGGAAGGATGCAAAGCTTTCAGATTTTATTGCTGAGCACGACAAAACCAGACTTGCGTTTATGGAAGCTTCCTGTGCCATCTGCTATGTAACCTTTGAGAAGTTTTTATCTAACGAAGCGTTTTCCATATCCGGAAATCTTCTGCGGGATATGATCCTGGATGCGGTCCAGGGAGTGCTGCAGCCCTATATTCTGGTACTGAATGATTATAGCGCATTGGTTGTTTTTTCCCAGGCAGAGCTGTCTGGCAGTGAAATTAAGGTGGAGCAGCTGGTGAAAAAACTGTACAATCGTTTTACCATGTACCAGTCCTTTGCACCGGATATGCCCTATCAGGAAATGATGAAAAATTATGAGGAAGCACGGAGTGTATTCCGGGAATTTTCCTCCAGTGAGGGACATTATAAAGCAGATGTGGCTAAGACCCTGGAATATATGGAGGAAAATTATATGTACAGGCTTACCCTGGCTTCTATTTCCGCAAATGTGAATTTAAGCTCCAGTTATCTGTGCAGGATTTTTAAATCAGAGGTTGGAACAAGCATTACCAACTATCTGAATAATCTGCGGGTGCGCAAGGCTGCAACCTTGATCAAAGAGAATACCCTGTCCATGAAAGAGATTTCTTCCATGGTAGGAATTGATGATCAGCTTTATTTCAGCAGGCTGTTTAAGAAATACATGGGGATTTCCCCATCAGAATATGGAAAGAAGTATCATCAGTAGGCGGATCATAATACCAATAAACAATAAGGAAAGGACTACATATATGGAATTATATTTTAAAAATTCGGCAAAATGCTGGCTGGAAGGATTTCCTCTGGGAAATGGACGAATAGGAGCAGTTATTCACGGAACCCCGGATCATGAAGTACTGCAGTTAAACGAAGATACCTTATGGTCAGGCTCTCCTTACAGCGGACAGACCGGGCTTTCCCCTGAAGTGGTGAAGCAGGCCGGGGAGCTTGCAAAAGCCGGGAAATATGAAGAAGCAAAAATGGTCATAGAAAAGAAGCTGGAAGAAGCTGAGGATGTACAGGTTTATCTGCCCTTTGGAGATCTGCATCTGGATTTTGTGGAGGATAATTATGGTGCTGATGAAGATACATTTGCAGGTGCTTCACCAGATTCTGATACATCTGTGACAGATTATGAAAGGTGTTTGGATTTAGACCGGGCTGTGGCCTTTGAGCACTATGTGAGAAATGAAGCTAAGGTTACACGTACCGGCTTTATCAGCGCACCGGCTCAGGGACTTGTGTATCAGATCAAAAGCACCAAGCCATTCTCCATTTTTATTCACTGTGACGGAGCCTTTATCCGTGAGAAGGATTATAAGGAAAATCATTTCACGCTTACCGGAATCTGTCCGGGAAGAAGCGGACTGAAGGTTATTAAGGAAAATAAACCGGAAGAGTTCCTTTTCCCCGAAGAACCAGAGCTTCAGGGCGTACACTTTATAGGAGAAGGGTGTGTAACTGCAGAAGGTGGAAAGGCAGTCGGGTCTGCGGATGGAATTCTTTTGGAGCATGTGACAGGGGTGGAAATCCGTATGGCAATCCGTACCAGCTTCCGGGGATTTGACAAAGCATATACCAGCCAGTATTCCGATACAGAAATTCGTCATATGCTGGCTGATGATTTAGAGAAACTTTCAAAACCTTTTGAAGAGCTGCTGGATGAGCATGTGAAAGAATATAAATCTTTTTATGGAAGAACTTCATTAAGACTGTGGGATGATGTCCAGAAGCTTTCGAATAGAAATTCCCGGTATGATCTGCGGGAGCGTCTTGCCGCATTTCATGAGGGTGCATCTGACCCGGAGCTTTATGCAATCTTGTTTGCTTTCGGAAAATATCTGCTCATCTCCTCTTCCAGACCGGGCACCCAGGCTGCCAATCTGCAGGGAATCTGGAGCAATGATATTATTCCCCCATGGTTCGGAGATTTCACCGTAAATATCAATACAGAAATGAATTACTGGATGACAGGTCCCTTGAATCTTGCTCAAATGCAGGAGCCGTTGGTAAATCTTTGCAAGGCACTGGTAAAAAACGGACAGAAAACTGCCAGAGAGCTGTTTAACTGTGAGGGAACCGCCTGCTTCCACAACACGGATATCTGGGGTAAAACCTCTCCAGCAACAGGAAAGGCGGTATGGTCGTTCTGGCCATTTGGAGAGGCATGGCTCTGCAGAAACCTGTTTGACCAGTATTTGTTTACGGAAGATAAAGAGTATTTGAAGGAAATTATGCCTATACTGGAGGAAAATGTGCGATTTTGTCTGGCTCAGCTTCAGGAAACAGATCAGGGACTTGCTATCTGCCCCGCTACTTCACCGGAAAATCTGTTTTATGAGGATTGTTCCGTGGCCAAATACAGTGAAAATACCCTTGCCATTGCAAGAAATCTGTTTCGGGATTATGTGAAGGGCTGTGAAGTGCTTGGTCTGCAGAGCCAGATTTTGTATGATGTACTGGAAGCCTTGGAGCGCATGGTACCTACTGCGGTGGGAAGCAAGGGGCAGATTCTGGAGTGGAACCAAGAATTTCCGGAGCAGGATGTGCATCACCGCCATGTTTCCCATCTTTATGAGCTTCATCCTGGCTGCGGCATTACTTTGCAGACACCGGAATTGTATAAAGCAGTGAAAAAAAGTCTTGAGCTTCGGGGGGACGAGGGAACCGGATGGAGTCTGGCTTGGAAGCTTCTGATGTGGGCGCGTATGGAGGATGGCGCTCATGTAGAGAAAATTATGAGAAACCTGTTTTACGTGGTAGATCCAACGGAAGAAATGGGAATTCGAAGAGGCGGTATCTATCCAAATCTATTTTGCGCCCATCCGCCGTTCCAGATTGACGGAAACTTAGGCTACAGTGCTGCTGTCGCCGAAATCCTGGTTCAAAGCCAGGGCGAAGAGCTTGTCCTTCTCCCTGCGCTCCCACCCTCCTGGAGAAACGGGGAAGCTACCGGGTTCATTGCCCGTGGGAATATCCGCGTGGATCTTAAATGGGAGGGAAAGAATGTCACCTATACCTTAACTCCTGCTCATGATACCACTTTGCGCCTCCGTGTCGGAAAAGGGGGTGTGAGGCGGTATTCACTTCGTGGAGGTGTGGCGTACGAAGGAAATGGGGTGCTGAGCTGAGACGGAATTTAGGTAATCAAGGCGGACGCGTTCCCCCAGGTGTGCCGGGGCAGCCAATGACGAATTTCGGGATTTGGCTCCGTCGCCTATTGACAGGTGAGGAAGCAAACTCGCCCTATGGGGCTCAGACAGTGCATCCTCACCTGTCGCTTACTCGCCAAATTCCCGAAATTCGCCAACCGGCTGTCCCGGCACACCTGGGGGAACGCTGGCTATTGAAATCTATTCCTGCAATCTGCATACCCGAACATTGCGACGTACAGCCGTGAATATACATTGTTAAATCGTGTTCGAGTAACGCCACTACTTAACTAAGTAGATGCTTGGAAACAACAGAACTTCAGATAGCGTGCATCGGCTGGAATTCCCCCTAATGCCAGTGAAGAAGTATCGTTTTAGCACATTCGCCTTACCAGTAACCAGTGAGTTCACAAGGTATATTCGTGAGCAGGTCATTTCAGGAGCGCTCTTAACGGAGACGAGATCCACTGTCTACGAAGACTTAACATCGAAGGCTCTCCTGAGATGTTTAGTCGCAGTTGGCAGTTAGCTCGTCGGAGTGTTGCGACGACCTGCGATGAATATACCTTGCGAACTCACGTCCTGGTAACGAAACGATTGCTTCACTAAATCCCGCTTCAGCCATTAACCATCTTTCCGCTCTTTTCTGCCGCCTCAATCAACTGTCCCAGCCGCATATTACAGCTGCCCACAGGCACATCCGTGCAAATAATTCTCTCGCACTGCTCCATCGCATGGAGAGCTTTTTGAAAGGTCTCTTCGGAGATATCCATAAAAGGCTTTTCTGTTATTACATCTGCCGCCAGAAGTCGTGCCAGACGGTAGTCTACATCATTGGTATAAACAATTCCTGCAATAAACGGCGTATGCTCCTTCTGCAGCTGCCGGAATACAGGAATACCGGTTCCGTTTCCGCAGATCACAAATGTTTTCGCCTCTCCCTCCGGCTTTGGAAGTTCAATACTTCCAAACAGAGGATCAAAAAAGCCATTGTTAATGTCATACAAATCCCGGATCATATTTTCCTCAAAAATATCCTCCGGCCTTCCGAAATGGGAAATGGTATCTCCTTTTACGCAAATAATCTTATCCGCAATCTTCTGTGCCAGATCGATTTCATGAAGAGACATGATCACTGTAATATGCTTCATTTTTGCCATATCCCGGAGAATGGAAAGCAGATCCAGCTTATGCTTGATATCAAGGAAGGAGGTTGGCTCATCCAGGATAATAATATCCGGCTCCTGGCAGATGGCACGAGCAAGCAGAACACGCTGCCGCTGTCCGTCACTGATATTGTTAAAATCACGGCTTCCAAGCTCCTGGGCATGTACTGCACGCATGGCCTCTTCTACTTTTTCCTCATCCTCTCTTGTAAGAAGACCAAGCCGTCCTGTATAAGGATAGCGTCCTGTTGCCACAATATCATGGCAGGTCATCAGCTCCGGCTTCATACGCTCTGTGAGAACCACCGCCATACGGGTGGAAAGATCCCTAAAAGAAAAGGAGGTGAGATTCTGGTCGTCAAAGTAAACCTTTCCGCCAATAATCTGCAGCTGACGGGTGATACTTTTCAAAATTGTAGATTTACCGGAGCCATTTGGTCCGATCAAAGTCACAATTTCTCCTTTTTTGATGCCAATACAGATATCGTGGATCAGTGCTTTTTTGTTGTATCCTACGGACAGATGGTCCATTTTAAAATAGTAATTTTCCATCTTTAGTTTCCTCTCTTTTTACGCAGCATCATAAAAATAACTACCGGTGCACCAAATATGGAGGTGACAGTACTGATATTCAGCTCCAGCGGTGCAAATGCCATTCTGGCAATCAGGTCACACATCATACAGAAAACAGCTCCTCCAAGAAAGGTTCCCGGGATAATAATAAGTGGTCTTGATGTGTTAAAGCTTCTTTTCATCAGGAAGGGAACTGCGATTCCAACAAAGGAAATCGGTCCGGCAAAAGCAGTTACGGTTGCAGACAAAATGCTGGAAAGCAGGATCAGGGCAACACGGAAGAAGCGGATATTTACTCCCATGCTCTGGGCGTATGCCTCTCCAAGCTGATAAGCACCTATGGGCTTTGACAAAAGGAAGGTCAGAATCAAGGTAATTCCGATTACCACAAAGGAAATATATACGTTGCTCCAGCTCATACCGGAAAAGCTTCCCTGAGACCAGCCGTGGAGATTAACAATATCGGAATCATCTGCAAAGGTAACTACAAAGTCTGTCACTGCAGAGCAAATATAGCCGATCATAATTCCGGCAACCAGAAGGGTAGCCATATGCTTGATCCTTTTTGAAATCAAAAGGATAAATCCAATTGAAATTAAAGAACCGATAAAGGCTGCAATGATCAGAGTATAAGAAGTAACATTTGCTGCTCTTCCAAGATAATAGATCATGGTAAGAGCTACTACCATTTTTGCACCGGAGGAAATGCCAAGTACAAATGGTCCGGCAATTGGGTTTTCGAAAAAGGTCTGCAGCAAAAAACCGGATAAGGATAAAGCGCCGCCCAAAATGGCTGCCATCAGGATTCGGGGCAGACGGATTTTCCAGATAATGCTGTACTCTTTTGTATCTGTCAATTTTTTCAAAAGAATGTCTGCGATTTCTGACAGGGAAATATGGACATTACCGGTATTGATATTCAGCACGGTGATCACGCAAAATGCCAGGATCAAAAGAATAAACACCAGGGCGTAGCGGGATCTTCTTTTGAAATTTTCCATATGGAAGCTGGTTCCATCAGGTTGTTTACTCATTTTAGGTTTACTCCATTTGTGTTTTATTAAGGGAAAGCGGACCACTTTACAGAAGTCCGCTTAAAAATCAGTTCAATTTGTGCAGGAAGGTCATATCCTCCTCGCTGCCGCCTGTGAGCATCAGGTTAAAATCATTGATCAGCTCGCCGATGGTATCCGTATGCTGATACATGGAATTATCGGTGATCCATACATTTCCATCCTTTACTGCCTTGAAATCAGCCAGAAGACTGTCCTTAGCCAGAAGGTCGTCAAGGCTCTTTACAGAGGCATCAATGCTGGTATTGTAGATCAGATAATCTGCATCCACAGCAGTGTTGTAAAACTCTTCCATTGTGATGGAAACAGAGGTTTTGCCGCTGTCATCCTGAAGGTCTGCAAATGCATTTCGCCCGCCTGCAATGTTGATCATGCTGGAAATGTAATCTTTGGGATTTCGGACAACCGGGGAACCGCTGGTGTTGATATAGAAAAATGCCACGGTTTTCTCTGTGTTGGTGAAATCCTTTAATTTCTCAATGATCTGCGCCTGACTGTCAAAGAAAGCGGCTGCTTCCTCTTCCTTGTTCATCATAGCTCCGTAAAGCTTGATCCACTCCGTACGGCCAAGGGGCTGGCTTTCATAGCTGGAACGGTCGATAAATACCGGAATTCCAAGGGTTTCGATCATCTCCTGTACCTTTGGTGCGTGGAGGATCATGGTGGACTCAACTGCAAGATCACAGTCATCTCCTACCAGAAGCTCGTAATCCGGCTCATCATATTTACCTGCGAAAGTCATGTCGCCATTATTGATGGCATCTGCTGCTGACTGGATGTACCAGCCGGATGCGTCCAGTCCGGATAATTTGATGGAACCTACCGCGCCGATGGCATCAAACAATGCCATTGGGGAAGTAGCTGCCATGTAGATCGTATCCAATGGCTGATAAAGTACCTGAATACTGTCATCCAGACCATCCGGTGCATCCAGTCCTTCCGGTACTACAAGGTACTGTGCATTATCATGGACATCCAGAAGCTTATAGCCATCATTATAGTAATACACATCAAAGCATTCTGCAAAGGACAGCTCCATGGTGGACTGATAAGTAAGTCCCGGAAGCTCTGGTGCTGTATGGTCAGAGGAAGTGTCCACGGAAGCATCCGTTTCAGCTACTTCCGTATTTTCTTCTGCCCATACAGGAGTTACTGCTGTAAAAGTCATCACAGCTGCTGCAAAAATGCCAAGAATCCGGTATTTCAGCTTTTTATCGTACATAGTTTTCTCCTGCGGTTTATGCCTCTTCATCTGTTTCAGTGAAAATTGCCTGGTATGCTTTTGTCCATTCTGCTTTTGCATCCTCATTCTCTTCGTCTGCAGAGCGGTCAATAATAAACGGAATCTTCAGGGTTGCATACTTCGCTGCCATATCCTTCAGTGTTTCCAGCTTTTCTTCTGTTTCTGTTTCTTCTGCAGGAAGGATATCGGATGGAAGGATGGCAAGATTGCACTGGCTCTTAACAAGCTCTTTATAATCGGTGTCATCGTATTTGCCTGCGAAGGATACAGAGCCATCCTCTAATGCTGCAGTGAGGCTGTCAGAGGTTACCTCGTCTTTTTCCAGGCCAAGGCTGGTAATCTTGTCAGTAAGACCAAGCTCATCCAGGATGTTAAGCGCACCCTCAGATGCAACGTAAACGCTTTCAACCGGTTTTTGGATCAGGATTACGTCTTTATCAAGACCTGCAGGGATCACTGCGCCTTCCGGCACGATCAGGTATTTGATAACATTGCCTGTGTAAAGCTTCTCAGAAGCGGATGCATCTTTATCTTCTGCCGCTGTGGATTCCTTAGAATCTGCAGTTTCCGGTTTTCTTGCAGTGTCTGCGGTCATGTCAACCTCAAACAGGGTGATGCCTTTTGCATAGTTATACAGTTTAAAGTATTTTGCATGCTCAAGCTTGGTTTCATCCTTGTACTCAAGACCTGTGATCTCCGGTGCACTTTCATCCAGCTTCTTGTTTCCTGTGGAAAGCATGCTGTTCTCATCTGCCGGATTTTCCTTGTCTGTTTTTTTCGGATCGCTTGCACCCTTTAATGCAGCATAAATGGTGTAAGTAATCTCATGAGCCTGAGACATTCTGGTGGTCATACCGATGATGGTATTGTTCTGGTTTAATGCAATCGGGATGGTGAAGGTGGAGGTACCGCCTCCGCAGGATCCGTAATAGGTGTTGCCGTTTGCCTTTACATATCCGTAATATTCACTGCTGAATACAATTGTTGCATAGGCTTTTCCGCCGGTTACAGTAATCTTATTACAGGAAATACTTACCTTACCGGTACCGCCGGACCAGGAGAAGCTGTCTGGTGTGTAGGTTCCGTCTGCCAGTGTGGTGGAGCTGTTTACAGAGGAAGTTCCGCCGCTAAGGTCAGAGTCGTACTTGGACTCCTTGTCAGGATTTGCATCCGGTGTAGGAGTTGGAGTCGGTGTTTCGGTTGGGGTTGGAGTGCCTGTTGGAGCAACACTTGGTGTTGGTGTGGCATCCGGTTTCTGGGTGTCGTCTTTGATCTCACCAATCTTATTTAAGGTAGCAGACTCAAAGGTCAGGGTTCTGTCATACCAGCTCTGGGTTCTGTGGGAAAATGCAGCAACTGCAAGTCCTTTGTCCAGGGATGTTACCGGAATCTCATAGGTATATTTGCCGTTTGCATTTACGGTATATGGAACCCATTTGGAGGAATCTGCTTTTGCAGCCTGCTCGCTGGTTCCCACATAGAGATAATCGTATCCGGTACCGCTTAAGGTAAGGACTGCGGTCATTTTTCCGTTTTTGGAAGTGAGGGTGCAGTCTACTACGCGGAACATGGTGGAACTGGAAGTTACATTTACATTGTAGATTCCGTTGTCACATGTGCCGGATGGAATCTTGGTTGGCTCTGGTGTGGAAGTTGGCTCTGGAGTCGCGGTCGGAGCCGGAGTCTCACTTGGAGCCGGGGTAGCGGTTGGTTCCGGTGTTACCTCTGGCTCTTCGCCATATCCTGGAACTGCCGGAACACTGATGGTAAGAATGCCTTTTTCATACCAGTGCTGGCTCTTTTTGGAGTGCGGAACGACTGCAAGAGTGGTCACATCCTTGCTTGCCGGGATTTCGAAAGTGTATGTATAACCTCCTGCAGCATTTTCTTCGCCGCGAACGGCTTTGGTCTCTTTATCTGCATCGCTGGAACTTCCGAAGTAGATCATGTCATAATTCTGCTTCTCTGTGGAAAGAGTTACGATATATTTGTCACCCTCTAATTTTACAGTGGAACCAGTGATCACGAACATGGCAAATTCGTTGCCGTCTTCTTTTACCAGCTTAATACCTGCGTCCTTAATCTCGTTGTCTGGGGAATCCGGTGTAGCGGTTGGCTCCGGGGTCTCGCCTGGAGTAGGAGTTACGGTTGGTTCTGGTGTTACCTCTGGCTCCTGGCCGTATCCTGGAACTGCCGGAACACTGATGGTAAGAATGCCTTTTTCATACCAGTGCTGGCTCTTCTTGGAATGAGGTACTACAGAAACAGTCTGTGTCTCCTTGCTTGCAGGAACTTCGAAAGTGTATGTATAGCCGCCTGCTGCATTCTCTACGCCGTGGACAGCTTTTGTCTCTTTATCTGCATCGCTGGAACTTCCGAAGTAAATCATGTCATAGTTCTGCTTCTCTGTGGAAAGGGTTACGATGTATTTGTCGCCCTCTAATTTTACAGTAGAACCAGTGATCACGAACATGGCAAATTCGTTGCCGTCTTCTTTTACCAGCTTGATGCCAGCGTCCTTGATCTCGTTGTCAGAGGCTGCCGGAGTCTCGGTTGGAATTGGTGTGGCGGTAGGCTCTGGAGTTGCGGTTGGCTCCGGAGTTGCGGTTGGTTCTGGTGTGGCAGTTGGTTCCGGGGCTTTCATTCCTGGAACGTTTAGCTTCAGATCCTGGGTCGTATACCATGCATTATTTTTTACAGAATGGGGAACCAGATAAATGGTCTGAGCTTCTGCCTTTGCATCAATTTCGAAAACGAAGGTATATCCGGTTTCTGTCTCTGTTCCTGCGATTGCATTGGCATCCATCACAGATGCAGCATCTTCTTTATGTCCAAGGTAAATCTTATTGTAGTTCTTTCCGTTAGAAGTCAGGGTTATTTTAATTTTATCACCCTTTAATTCTGCAGAGGAGCTTGCAATTTTGAACATTTTGTAAGCAGTATCATCTGCTTTATCAATGGTCATGTTTGAGCCGTCTTCTTTTAAATCCTCTGGCATGGTATAAGTGGCAATCCCATTGCCGGAAGCTTCTTCTGCAGCCGGAGCTTCTGTTACAGCTGCGTCTTCTGCTGGCTGAGCAGCAGTCTCTTCTTTGGCATCCTCTGTCTGTGCTGGCGCTTCTGTAACAGAAACCTCAGCAGTTTCTGTCTGCTCCGGAGTCTCTGTAGGTGCCGTGGTCTCTTCCGGAGCAGTTGTTTCTGCCTTCTCTTCCTGTGCAGGAGCAGTCTCCTCTTTCGGAGCTTCTGTCACAACAGCTTCTTCCGCCGGAGTTACCGTAACCTGTACGCCTGTACTCTCACTTTCTGCCTGTGTAAGGGCAGCCGGAGTGACGGTCATTGCCACAGAAAGAAACAGTGCCAGAAAGCGTTTTGAATTTCTTTTCATTTTTCTCCCTCGATTCTTTTATGGTTATCTTCTGGTATTGTTGCCTGAATAAATCAAAGACTGCCTCAGAGTATTCGGAAAATTCCAGAAAACTCTTCTAATGCAAAAAAATGCCCGCTCCCATAAGGGAACAGGCACCAGAAATCAATATATCCCATAGTCGAAATATATGCTACATGAGAATGAAGTGCTTTCCTCGGAAGCTTTCATTAACGAATTCAGCAGGTTTCCTGACTTACAGATCAATACGAAATCCAGCCTTCTCAGCAACGCATTGCCAATGGCATCTTCGGATTTCATTCCCTGTTTACAGTGACCGGATCGCTCAGGATTTGCACCTGATTCCCTCTTAGCCAGCAGATTCTTTTTTCTGCAAAGGCACTGAAAACGGATTTATTCAATTCATTTCATTATAGCAGACTATTATACTGAAATCAATAGGCTGCCAAGGCACTTTCTACCTGACAGCCTACAATTTGTTACTGTTCACTCCGTGCCCAGTAACTACAATTTAACATATATTTTAAATTATTGTGCGGGAAATACGCAACATCGCTTTACTGTTTATACTGACTATACCCAACCTCTTCTGTGCGGAGCAGGTTTCCCGCCTCATCATACACGCTGCGGTAGGTTTTGCAGGTGTTGGGATCGGAATGTTCGGTGGTGATTTCTACGGTATTGTTGTTCTCCTTTGTCCCGTAGAGGGATACGGTTACGGACTCTTCCGCCTCGTCATAAACGGCAGAGATCTTAATGGGATAAGAGGTATTGTTCTGGAAGCGGAAATCCTGGCTTCCGTAAACAACTGCTGCATCCAGTCCGTCATCCACATAGTCAATACGCGCTGCATGGTTATGGCGTTCTACGATGGAAAGATCCGCCTGCAGGCACGCCATAAACAGGGTGGTGGAAACCTGGCAGATTCCGCCGCCGATATCCTGGGCGTGCTCGCCGCCTACGATTACCGTCGCTTCCTTATAGCCCCGCTCTTCTGTTCTGGGACCTAAGGTATCATTGTAGGAAAAAGTCTGTCCCGGCTGCAGTTCCACCCCATCGCATGCTTCTACTGCAAGCTTCAGATTGGTGATCCGGTTCTTGGTACCGCCGCCGTAAGTGGTATAGGTTCCAAGGAGGTTCAGATAAGGCAGAGCCTCAATTTCCTCCGTAGAAACCTCCGGCAAAGTAATCTCAAGAGGAATGGTGATCACAAGCCCCTCTCTTGCCCGGTCAAGTCGGTTCTGCGCAGCTTCCACATCAAAGGAAATGCCCGTCACAGCAGGAATGATCTCATTATTCTCTCCCAGGGAAGCATCGGTTGCTTCTGTATGTACCTGCTCATAATAAGCTTCCATGTCAAATTCTTCCGGCGCAGTCTCCACGGTAGGGCATTCAATCACCGCTTCGTAATCTTCCCGGGAAATGGCACTTAAGATTTCTTTTTTCAGAGCATTCAGATCCGGCCCCATTCCGGTGATTCCTTTGGTGATCACAAGGCTGGTATCTGTGAGCTCACAGGAGGTCTGGATGGTAGTAGAACCATTCTGGATCCCGGCTTTCTCCAGCACCGCATCTAAGTCATCCTGATTGCGCACAGTAGGCAGAAGGGTCAACTCTTCCTTCGTCTTGCTGTTCATAAGCTGGATACGGTCAGTTCCGTGAGTAATCCAGGAACCATGTCCAAGGGAATAGGCACTTGCCACAACGGCTTTCGCATCTATGCTCAGCGCCGGATAAATGGACACCTGAAATTCCTGTCCGTTCAGGGTGACCGTCATCTGCTTGTCCTGATAATTTTTCTGGAAGTCCTCTGTAATGGCGTCGATGGCTTTCTCTTCGGTCATTCCCTGGATGGCAATGCCGTTTACCTTCAGCTTTGTCCAGATCACATTGTCTGTAAGGAAATGGCACCACAGACAGTATGCGCCCACAAGAAGCACGAAGAAGATCAGAACCTTGATCAGGGTGTTTTTCATTTGTTTGTTCATATGATAGTTTTACCTTTGGCTTACTTTTTTAGAGCAGCGGGGTAAAAAAACATGTCCTGTTTCCAGTATGACACGCAGCACCTACCTGCTCCACTTTTGCCAAGATTGTATCATTATCACAGTCAATAGTCAATGATTTCACGTACTGAACATGGCCGGAGGTAAGTCCTTTGGTCCACAGCTCGTTTCGGCTGCGGCTCCAGTAGGTCATTTTTCCCAGTTTCAAAGTGGTAAGATAGGCCTCTTCATTCATATAGGCAAGCATCAGAACCTGGTCTGTCTTGTAATCCTGGACAATGACCGGAACCATGCCGTCACTGTTCAGCTTGAAATCAGACCAGGACAGTTTGCTTTTTAAATTTTCCATGTAAAAATACTCCTTTTACAAGCTTCCCTTTGTGGAAAGCACGTCTGTAATGCGGGGGTCAAACGCTACCGCCATGTCCAGGGCTTTGGCGAAGCTTTTGAACATAGCTTCTGCCATATGGTGGTTATTTCCCGGGGTAAGAACCTTAATGTGAAGATTCATGGACGCAGTGTAGGAAACCGCATAAAAAAATTCCTTTACCATTTCTGTGGACATATCGCCAATCTTTTCGCTTGTGAACTCTCCGTCAAAGGAAAGATAGGGACGTCCTCCAAGATCCACTGCGCAGAGCACCAGGCACTCATCCATAGGAAGAATGCAGCTTCCGTAGCGGCGGATTCCCTTCTTGTCTCCCACTGCTTCTTTAATGGCAGTGCCAAGGACGATTCCCGTGTCCTCGATGGTGTGGTGATCGTCCACCTGAAGATCCCCTTTCACCTTCACATCCAGGTCAAACAGTCCGTGGCGGGCAAAGCCGTCCAGCATGTGGTCAAAAAATCCTACACCAGTGTCCAGGCTGCTTTTGCCGCTTCCGTCCAATCCCAGCTTTAGGGAAATCTGGGTTTCTTTTGTGTTTCGTGTTACCTGGGCCTCTCTTGTCATGGCTCCTCCTTTTTGTCCTCATCCTCAAAACGGACTGCAATGGAATTTGCATGTGCGGTCAGCTGCTCGGAGGTGGCAAACTGGATGATATCCTTGTGGATTTCTTTCAGTGCAGATCTGGAATAATATACAATGCTGGATTTCTTAATAAAATCATCCACAGAAAGTGCGGAGAAGAATTTGGCAGTTCCGTTGGTTGGAAGTACGTGGTTCGGCCCTGCAAAATAATCGCCCAGGGGCTCGGAGCTGTACTCACCGATAAAGATAGCGCCTGCGTTTCGCACCTTCATCATCACCTCGAAGGCATTCTTGGTCACGATCTCCATATGCTCGGATGCGATCTCATTAGCCGCATCAATGGCTTCATCCATATCCTCTGCAATGAGAATGTATCCGAAATTCTCCAGGGATTTCTCAATGATCTCTCTTCTGGAGAGAACCTTCAGATAGCCATCAATCTCTTTCTCCACATTCTGCGCCAGCTCAGTGCTGGTGGTAATGAGGATTGCAGAAGCCATTTCGTCGTGCTCTGCCTGGGAAAGAAGGTCAGCTGCAACATAGTGTGGGTTGGCTGTCTCATCTGCAAGAACCAGGATCTCACTTGGTCCTGCGATGGAGTCAATGCTGACATGGCCGTAAACAGCTTTCTTTGCCAGTGCTACGAAAATATTTCCAGGTCCTACGATCTTGTCTACTTTCGGGATGCTGGCAGTACCGTAGGCAAGTGCGCCGATGGCCTGCGCGCCGCCCACCTTGTAGATCTCGTCAGCGCCGGCTTCCTTGGCTGCAACCAGTGTGGATGGATTCACCTTACCATCTTTTCCCGGAGGGGTGGTCATTACAATGTGGGGCACTCCTGCAACCTTGGCAGGCACAATGTTCATAAGAACGGAAGAAGGATAAACTGCCTTTCCTCCTGGAACGTAAACGCCTACACGGTTCAGAGGAGTTACCTTCTGGCCCAGCATGGTGCCGTTCTCTGTGCTTGTAAACCAGCTGTTCTGGCGCTGTTTCTCGTGGTAGCTGCGGATGTTTACAAGAGCCTTGCGGATGACTTCCAGTAAGGAAGCGTCCACTGCCTCATAGGCCTCCTGGATTTCCGCTTCGGTTACACGGATGGTGTCTGCGGTAACCTCTACCTTATCAAATTCCTTTGTATAGGAGAACAGGGCTTCGTCTCCTTTTTCCTTCACATTGGCAAGAATGTCTGCAACAGCTGCTTCAAATTTGCCATAATTGTTTGGGCTTCTTTTTAACAGATTTTCCAGAATATCTTTTGTAGATTCCTTTGTTAATCTTACTGTACGCATTTTACTTCGTCTCTCTTTCTGTCTGTAACTGACTTTCCAATATGATCATATCGCTGGCCTGCGACTTTTTTCTTTAAATCACTTCTCTCAGCTCTTCGATCAGCTTGCTGATCCGCTCATTTTCCATTTTCATGCTTACCTGGTTCACTACCATTCTGGCAGAAAGAGGGCAAACCTCCTCCAGAACCTTCAGGCCGTTCTCACGAAGGGTGCTTCCGGTCTCCACAATGTCCACGATCACCTCGGAAAGCCCTACAATAGGAGCAAGCTCAATGGAACCGTTCAGTTTAATGATCTCAACCGTCTGGTGCTTTTTGTTATAGAAATAATCCTTGGCAATATTTGGATACTTGGTTGCCACGCGGATGAGCTGGTTGGATGCAAGAAGGGGCTTTGCGCTCTCCGGTCCGCACACGCACATGCGGCAGGCACCAAAGCCAAGGTCCATCACCTCATAAAGCTTCCGTCCCTCTTCTAATATGGTATCCTTGCCTACGATTCCAATATCCGCTGCGCCGTATTCCACATAGGTGGGCACATCCGGTCCCTTTGCAAGGAAAAAACGCATTTTCAGTTCTTCGTTTACAAAGATCAGTTTACGGGAGTCTTTGTCTTTCATCTCCTCACAGGTGATTCCTGTTTTTTCCAGCAGAGCAAGGGTCTTGTCTGCAAGTCTTCCCTTGGTAAGGGCAAAAGTCAGATATCTCATAATTCCACCTCACATACCTTCGTTACTTTCTCCGGGCGAAGGGCTACGTTCTTGCCCTGGGCGCGAAGTTCTTTGGCTTCCTTGATTGCCTGGATCCGGTTCTCCTTGCGGTAAGTGATCACGGTCACGTCATCCGGGTCTTCCATTTCCAGCTTCTGTCTGGAAAGTGCCATAAGAAGGTTGTCTACCACAATGGCAAATCCAATGGAAGCTGCCGGCTTACCGAAATGCTTCATCAGCTGGTTGTAGCGGCCTCCCTTGATCAGAGGCTCTCCTGTGCCGTAGGTGTAAGCCTGGAAAATAATTCCGGTATAATAATGATATTTGCTGAGCATGGCAAAATCAAAGGTAATATACTTCTCATAACCATAAACCTTAAGAAGCTCATAAATTTCTTCTAAGCGTGCCACTGCCTTTAAAGCCTGCGGGTTATCAGTCAGGGCTTTGGCCTTCTCAAGAACCTCTGCGGAACCGAACATCTGAGGAAGCTGGGAAAGAACCTTCGCAAGAGATTTGTCCATCTTCTTGCTCTTAACAAGCTCTTCCACGCCGAAATAATTCTTCTGGGAAATCAGTTCCCGAAGCTCTTCTTCCTCTTCCTGGCTCATTCCGGTCTGGGCAAAAATGGCCTTATAGTAATCTACTTGGCCTACGCTTACCTGGAATTCTGTCAGACCAGCAGTCAGAAGGCACTCTACAGTCATGGCGAGAATCTCTGCATCTGCCTCCGGGGAATCATCTCCCATGCGTTCCACGCCCATCTGTGTGGTCTCTTTGAGTCTGCCGCGGAAGCTGGAATTGTTGATGAAGGTGTTGCCTGTGTAGCAAAGGCTTACCACTTCCTTCTCCGGGTTAAAATAGGTGGCACAGGCTCTGGATACGGACGGGGTGAAGTCCGGGCGAAGCACCAGGGTATTGCCCTCTCTGTCAAAAAATTTATAAAGATCCCTGGAGGGAATGGTTCCCACTTCCTTGCTGAATACTTCGAAATATTCAAAGGTGGGAGTCTCTATATCTTCAAATCCATACTGATGGAATACGTGGTGAAGCTTCTCCTGAAGCCTGCGCTTTCGGCTGCATTCCTGACTGTAAATGTCCCGTACTCCTTCCGGCGTATGAAAAATCCTCTGCATATCATATTCCTCCATGTTGTTTCTTAGTTGTAACTGCGATAATGCCACAGTTCTTCTTTGTTTTCTTTTGTGGTGGATAACAGGGAAAATCGATTGTCAGTTCCCGATGTTTTCGTAGTTTGTTAATCTATAGACACTTTACTACGCTACCACGATAATACAAAATCAATGTTGATTATAGTAGAATCAAGTGAGAATGTCAAGATATTGTTTCGTCCCGTTACCGGCAGGTCGTGCCGATGTTACCTATGAACAGTAACGCCGATGTTACTGTTCACGATCTGCCCGGTAACTTTATTGGCATTATCGTCTCTCCAGATCCAGCTTAATCCCCTCCAGATAAGGCACCAGCACCCCGCCCTTTTTCGGCAGATAAAATTCTTCGGTCAGTTCTTCCTTCCGGAAACTCTTTCGCCCGCCCTCTTCCATCCTTTTCCAGAAGCCCATCAGCTCCCGGAAGGTCAGATAGTAGAATTCATTTAAATAGCTGAAAAATATAAGAAAAAATGCCACGCCGTTCTGTTTTTCAAAGTCCTCCATAAATTTCACCTGATGGGGGTGGATATTTGCCAGAGGAAACGTCTGGGCGCTGCATTCTTTTGCGTCAAAGCAGACAGGAATTCCCTGTACTGCACCTATGTAGTCAACGGTACTTCGCTGGTCAAAGTAGGCCAGGGTAATATGCCGGTTCTCCTTGTCCATGCGTACCGGAGTGATGGGGGTCGGGATCTTCTGCACAAGGGCAAGTCCCTTTTCCCTGTATTGTTCGTTGGTTCTGTTTACCAGGTCCTCCAGGGTAGAACCCCGGAGGCCTCGGCTGTTCCATGTGGCCATGGTTACGGCTCCTCGTAGCCAAGAAGCTTGATAGACGGATAATATCTTACAATCGCTTTTCCCACGATCTGGTCAAACCGCACGAAGGTGTTGGTCCAGAAACGGGAATCCTTGGAGTTGTTTCGGTTGTCTCCCAGCATAAAATAGCAGTTGTCGGGAACAGTATAGGGTCCGTAGCTGCCTCGCATTTTCTCCGGGATAAAGGAGTCATCAAGAGGCGTCTCAGATCCGTCGATGTACACCTTTCCGTCCTTGATCTCAACGGTTTCTCCCGGAAGACCGATCACACGCTTAATGAAAAGCTGGCTCTCGTCATCCGGATACTTGAATATTACAATGTCAAAACGTTCCGGATCTTTGGTCTTCTTGGAAATCTCATGTCCGAACAGATCCAGGTTGATTCCGTAAGCAAGACGGAAGCCGAAAATACGGTCTCCGGTCATAATTGTTTTCTCCATGGACTCAGAAGGAATTTTCGCGTTGATCAGTACCACATTGTTGACCACCAGGACCACTGCCACTACAATGATGATCATTTTTACATAGTCCCATACTTCATGCCAGATTTTCATATGATTTATTCTCCTCTACGTGTTCCTCTTTCAGGATATTTTGAAACTGCCGGGGCAAAGGTGCTGTAAATTCTCTGCCGGACAGATAGGAAAGCCGCCCGGGAATTTCCGGGATCTCCAGTCTGTATGCGTGGAGCAGCTGGGATTTCAGGCCATATTTCTTACGGTACTCCTCGTTAAAGGCGCGGGAGCCGTACTTGTAATCTCCCACAAGAGGGTGGCCGGTTCCAGAAAGGTGGGCCCTGATCTGATGGGTCCGTCCTGTGATCAGCTCCACCTCAAGAAGGGTGACGCTTCCGTTATCCCCAAGGGGACGGTATCTGGTCTCAATGGGAAGTGCTCCAGGGGTTTCTTTTTCCTGTACTGTTACTTTATTACATTTTTCGTCTTTATGCAAATATCCTTTGATATATTTTTCGTTTTTTATGACGCCCTTTACCAGACAGCGGTAAAATTTGTGAAGGCTTCTGTCGTGGAAAAGGCCAGAGAGCTCCTGCAGCCCGGCAAGGGTTTTGCCCGCTGCCACAATTCCGCTGGTATTTCGGTCCAGGCGGTTGCACACGGACGGGCGGAAGGTGTGAAGGGAAGCTTCTGTCACAGCTCCCTCCTCTAAGAGATATCCGGTGAGGTATTCCACCATGGACGGCTCCTTATCATCCGCAGGCTGGGAAAGCATGCCTGCAGGCTTGTTGATGAGAAGCACATTTTCGTCCTCGTATACAATCTCAAGCTTCTGGTGCGCCCTTGCCACCTTTTCCTCACTGCCGGAAAATTTTTCAAAGGTTTCATCGGAAAGGAACAGCTTCACATGGTCGCCGGAAGAAAGCTTCTCATTGCCTGTGGCTTTCCCTCCGTTTAAGGTGATGTTCTTCTTGCGGAGCATTTTGTAAAAAAAGCTTTTGGGCGCTTCCCGAAGAAGCTTCCCAAGATACTTGTCAAAACGCTGTCCCGCTTCGTTTTCGTTAATGATAAATTCTTTCATGGGAGTCCCCTTTAAATGCAAAGATTCAGGATCACATGTTTTACCATATCATCTCTTGTAAAGTCCGGATATCTGGGATCCGGGGTGAATTTAAGCCCTTCTTCTAAGGAATCCTTGTGGGCGTTCATGGAATCCAGGCGCTCCAGAAACGGCCGGAGCTCGCTAAGTATCTTCACATCTACCTTGTAGCCGTTCTTGCGCACAAGCTTCTGGGCCTCTTCTGCCATAAAACCTGTGTCAGCCTTGGGATCGCTGGTGTAGCCCACCACTGTATTGCCGCACACGGCGATGGCGTCGATGGCACATTTCTTCTCGTAGAAAGTCATGTACATCTCATATGCCATCACAAGTTCTCCCTGATGGGCATGGATCTTCTTGTATACAGCAGGGTTCACAGGCTTGGCAAGCATGACCATGATCACGTCTACCACAGCCTTGCAGCCGGGAAGGGAGCCCACCAGGGCAATGATGGTCCAGATGGTGTTCCTTGTGCCAAGGTAGATCCACATGCTGATAAAAATAAATAAGGGTACGCCAAGCAAAATGGCAGCAATGATGATCCTGCGCTTCCGCTCACGCTTCAGATACCCGAATTCTCCTTTGTTTGTCTGCATTAATTTCATGAAAACACTCCTATTTCTGCTTTTTTCTTGTGTGGTTATTACGGATGGTTTTCTTTCTGCCGGAAGAGACATGTCCCTGCTGGTGCCCGAAACGGGATTTCTCACCGGATGCTTTCTCATGTCCCTCTCTGATTGGACGGATCAGGCACTTCTCTCCATAGCCTACCAGGTCCATGCGCCCTGCAATCTTCAATCCCTCCAGAACCAGCTCCCGGTTGGCAGGATTCTTATACTGCATAAGGGCACGCTGAATGGATTTCTCATGGGCGTTCTTAGGCACGTAAACCTTCTCCCCGGTAAGGGGATGGATTCCGGTGTAATACATGCAAGTGGACAAGGTGGACGGGGTGGGATAAAAATCCTGTACCTGTTCCGGGGTAAATCCAAGATCCCGCACATATTCTGCCAGCTTTACCGCCTCCTTCATGGTACAGCCAGGATGAGAGGACATAAAATAGGGAACTGCAAACTGCTGCAGCCCGGCGCTTTTGGTAGCCTTGTCAAATTCCTTCAGGAACTTCTGGTAAACCTCATGGGAAGGCTTGCCCATGTATTTCAGAACCTGGTCAGAAACATGCTCCGGTGCCACGCGAAGCTGTCCGCTTACGTGATACCGTGCAAGCTCATTGAGAAAGGTCTTGTCCGGGTCTGCAAGAACGTAGTCAAAACGCACGCCGGAACGGACGAATACTTTCTTTACTTTAGGAACAGCACGGAGCTTCCGAAGCAGGGAAACGTAATCCTTATGGTCTGCGGTCAGATTCTTGCAGGGCGTTGGGAAAAGACAGTGCCGGTTCTTGCACACGCCCTTGGTCAGCTGTTTCTGACAGGATGGCTGGCGGAAATCTGCGGTAGGTCCGCCTACATCATGAATATAACCCTTGAAATCCTTATCCTGGGTCATATGAAACGCTTCTTTGAGAATGGATTCATGGCTTCTGGTCTGCAGGATCCTTCCCTGATGGAAGGTGAGGGCGCAGAAGCTGCAGCTTCCAAAACAGCCCCGGTTGCTGGTGAGGCTGAATTTGATCTCCTCCAATGCAGGAATGCCGCCGTCCTTCTCGTACATGGGGTGATACTGCCCGGTATAGGGAAGGTCGTACACATCGTCCATCTCATCCTGGGTAAGGGGAAGAGCTGGAGGATTCTGGATCACATAGCCTTTGTTTCCGTAGGACTCTGCCATGGTGGCTGCTGTGAATGGGTCTGTGTTCTGATACTGGATGGCAAAGCTTCTGGCATAGGCCATTTTGTCCTCTTTCACTTCCTCGAAGGAAGGAAGAACAACAGGCTGGTAGGTGCGGGAAAGGTCTTTACACTTGTACACCGTTCCTGCCACATAAGTGATCTCCTCCACAGGAATGCCGCTGTCCAGGGCTTCTGCAATCTCGATAATGGAGTGCTCGCCCATTCCGTAGGAAATCAGATCTGCGCCAGAATCCATAAGAATGCTGTGCTTCACTTTATTTTCCCAGTAGTCGTAGTGGGCCATTCGCCTTAAGCTGGCTTCAATCCCGCCGAGAATAATGGGTGTCTTCTTATAGGTCTGGCGGATCAGGTTGCTGTATACGATCACGGCGCGGTCCGGGCGAAGTCCCATCTTCCCGCCGGGGGAATAGGAATCCTTCTGGCGATGCTTGCGGGCAACGGTGTAGTGGTTCACCATGGAATCCATGTTGCCTGCGCTGACCAGAAAGCCAAGACGGGGCTCCCCAAGCACGGTGACGCTTTCTTTTTTGCGCCAGTCCGGCTGAGGAATGATGCCCACCTTGTACCCCCGGCTCTCCAGAAGACGGCTGATAATGGCGCTTCCAAAGGAAGAATGGTCCACATATGCATCTCCTGTCACGTAGACAAAATCAAGCTGGTCCCAGCCGCGCTCTTCCATATCTTTTTTGTTAACGGGTAAAAATTGTGACATTGATTCTTTTCTCCTATGTATGGTCAAAATCCGGCAGGGCGTCAGGAAATGCATCCTTTCCCAGGCTGGTGACCGCCGATGTCATGGTAGACAGCCTGGGCCCGGTAGCCCTCTGCGATAATGTCAAGCTGTCTGTGGAAGCGCTCCAGCTGCTTCAGATCCTTGGTATGGAAAACCCGAAGGAATTCGGTCTGGATCTTGATCACTTCTCTCTCGCTGGATACGCGGTAAAGATTCTCTATATTATTGAGAATATCCTTCACAAGGTTGGACTGCATCTGGGAAGAATTCTGTGCATCCATGATCTCATTACGCACAGAGGACATCTCCTGGTCCAGAAGGATAATGGCGTCTGCCGCATTGGTCAGGCGCTCTGCAACATGGGGAGGCATGTCCCCTTTGTACTTGTACTGAAGGGAATGCTCGATGGTGGCCCAGAAGTCCATTGCCATGGTGCGGATCTGAATCTCCGCCTGAAGCTTCCTGGGGCCGTTTAAGGTTTCCACTGTATAATAAATGATCAGGTGAAGGCTTCTGTAGCCGCTCTGCTTCACATGCTTCAGATAGTTCTTCTCACTTTTGATGGTAATGTCAGAACGGTTCTGGATCAGGGAGGCGACTGTCTCAATATCTTCCTCAAACTGGCAGATAATGCGGATTCCGGCAATGTCTTCCACTTCCTCTTCCATGCGCTCCATGGGAATATGCTTGCGCTGCATTTTCTCCAGGATGCTGGCCACGCTTTTCACGCGGCCGCTTACCTGCTCGATGGGGGAATACAGATCATTTTCTCTGTGTTCGCTGATAATGTGTTCAAATTTGACGATCAGTTCCTTGACCGCCAGTTCGTAGGGGCATAAAATGCTTCTCCATAACTGTATTTCCATATAAATCGCTCCTTACAAAACGAATGCCCCCGAATTGCAGGAGCTGCTTTACAGCGAAGCAATTCGCGGATATCAGGGCGCGGGAAAATATCTTCCCCGTCACTATTGAGTTATTATAACATATATTTCGAAAAATTTGTTATCAATACGTGTATTTTTTCGCTTTTTTCTCCATAGCCTGTAAAACATAGTAGGGATTTACGCCAAGCTCCTCTCCCGCCTGGGTATCTATATAGATTCCAAGATGAAGATGCACCGGGAATTTCCCGGCGGTTCCTTCCTCTCCGTATCCGGTATCGCCCATATATCCCAGGATCTGGCCCGCTTTTACCGGTTCCCCGATCTGAAAATTTTTCTCATAGGAAGCAAGGTGAGCGTAATAAAAATAGCCGCCGTGGGAAGCACGTATGCCGATCCGATACCCGCCAAGAGGAAGCCATCCGATTTTTGCCACAGTTCCAGAAGTCATGGAGATCACTGGATAAAATCCGGATTCTGAAATCCTGCCAAAAAGATCACAGCCCTCGTGGGTGCGGCTGCCGCCATAATCCCGCCTGGCGCCAAAGGTGTTTTCATAGGAAATCTCTTCCTGAATGTCCGTCCCGGTCCGGGCGGGAATGGGGAAGGTTTCCAGGTCGTTCCAGATGGCGCTGTAGCAGTCTTTCAAAAAAAGATACTCGTCCTGTTTAAAGCGAAGATAGGGGCAGTTGTCGCCGGAAATCTTTTTGGGGTAAAACCTTTGGTTCAGCATAGTGGCAGTAAGAAGATCGGCAAATTCTCCATCCGTGTAATTTCCTGCTTCCAATTGCTGGTAAAGCAAGGGCGAAAGTGCCTGTTCACGGAAGCTTTCTGTAAAACAGGTGTCCGTGTGCAGCAGGGATGCCCTGCTCCTTTGCTGAATAAAATTCTGAAGCGCAGTTACCGCAAACAAAAGAAACAGAAGAAGGATCAGCTGTTTTCCGGTCTTTCTTTTCATGGCATTTCCTCTCTTAGATATGGGAAAATGTGGGGCGATTTTTTTACCCTCAGATAATATATGTGGAAAAGGAAAAAGTAGAACAAAAAAACAGCTGCGGCGGAAAAATTTTTTCCGTGCAGCTGTTTTGAAATTGTCAGAATAATGATTCAATTGGAACTTTTTCGATGAGAATCAGTTGCAGGAAAGCGAATCTTTAAGGCTGATTCAATCTTTCAAATTTTTCAAAACTTCTATTAAATATTCCCACACCCGTTTCACAGAACCCATGTCCAGACGCTCCTCAGAGGTGTGGATATCCAGAATATCCGGGCCAAGGGAGGTGCAGTCAAGCCCTTCCATTCTCTCATAGAAAAGTCCGCATTCCAGTCCAGCGTGGATGGCAACTACTTTCAGTTCTTTGCCGTACAGGTCACGGTACACTTCTACCATCTTATCCCGAAGAGGGGAATCCTTGCGGTACTCCCAGGCCGGATAATCGCCCTCTGTGTCGTACTCTCCGCCCAGGAACTCTGTGAGATACTGGATCTTGTGGGAAAGGGCTTCCTTGGCTGTGCCTACAGCGCTTCGGATGCTGGTCTGTACAAACAGCTCATCTCCGTACAGTTTCAGGATTCCAGGGTTGCAGGAGGTCTCTACCAGCCCTTCAATGGTGCCGCTCATTTTTTTCACGCCAAAGGGCAGGTTCATCAGGTAGAAAATTACTTTCTCCTGGCTGGTTGGGTGAAGGACGGATGCGTCTGCTTCCCCTTCTTTTGTTGCCTGGATGGTAATGTTTTCATCGGAGCCTGTGTATTCCTCCCGGAAATCCTTCTGCATTTTTTCTGCAAGAGAGGTAACTGCAGATACTTCCTCCGGCAGCACAAGAATGGAAGCCTGGCACTCTCTTGGAATGGCGTTGTCCTTCTGGCCGCCTTCTAACTCTGCAAGGGCATAGCCGCAGACCGCACCCAGCTCATAGAGGAACTGGCCCATGAGAATATTGGCGCTGGCACGGTTCTTGTCGATCTCCGCACCGGAATGGCCGCCTGTAAGGCCGCAGATCTTCACAGAAAGCTTTTCCCCGGATGCGTCCACACGCTGTACCGGAAGGTAAGAATTTCCGGAAACGCCGCCTGCACAGCTTACCCACAGACTGCCTTCGTTCTCAGAATCCAGGTTGATCATCCGTCTGCCCTTTAACACGCTGCAGTCGAAGCCGTCTGCGCCGAGAAGTCCGATTTCTTCATCTACTGTGAAAAGGACTTCCAGTGCAGGATGGGGAAGATCTGTGCTGTCAAGAATTGCCAGCCCGTAAGCCACTGCAATTCCGTCGTCACCGCCAAGTGTGGTTCCCTCTGCCGAGAGAAAATCACCGTCTGCACGAAGCTTTAAGCCGTCTTTGGTAAAATCATGTTCTACCTCCGGGCGCTTTTCGCAGACCATGTCCATATGTCCCTGAAGGATCAGCACAGGGGCTTTTTCATAGCCTGGAGTGGCTGGTTTATAGATTACCACATTGTTCATGTCATCCTGCACGTAGTCAAAGTCGTGGTCTTTGGCGAATTTTACCAGATAATCACTGATCTGCTTGGTATTTCCGGAGCCGTGGGGAATGGCGCAGATTTCTTCAAAATAGTGGAATACCTTTTTCGGTTCATAGTTTTCTAATACTGGCATGTAAAATTACCTCCGTTTTCGTTTTTTAATGGAAAGTTTCGTTCTTTTTAGAATAAGATGTTAGTACGAAAGAACTGTCTGATTGCTGTTCACTGGCAGCGTTCCGCAAGGTGCTTTACTATGAAAGTCCCCAGACGGCAGCCAGGAACGAACCATGCCCCGCACGAGCGAATTCTTGGACATCGGGATGGTCGGCAGTTGTGGAAGCGTCCATAGGCGCAATACAGCTGATTCAAGTGAACAACAACGTCAACATTTATGAGGTCAATATGAAAAAAAGAATCACAATTCTCACCATATGTCTGCTTCTGGCATTTCTTCTTGCATTCCCAAAGGAAGCACTGGCGGCTGCGCGGGAGGGACTGGGGCTTTGGCTGGACACCCTGCTTCCCACTCTTCTGCCCTTTTTGATCCTGACCGGGATCCTGCTTCGCACAGATGGAATTACAAGAATTGTACAACCAATCGCACCATTTTTCAAGGTGCTTACCGGACTTTCCGGAGAAGGAGCCTACGCCTTTGTTCTTGGCCTGCTCTGCGGCTATCCCATGGGTGCAAAGCTCACCGCCGACCTGTATCACGCCGGGAAAATCAGCCGCCAGGAATCGGAATACCTGCTGACCTTCTGCAACAATCCAAGTCCTGCCTTTCTTGTTACATATGTGGGCCAGATCTGTCTGGAGGGAAAAGTTCCGGTGGGATTTCTGGTCGGAATTCTGTTTCTTTCAGATATGACCTGCATGTGCTTTTTCCGCTTCTTCGTCTTTCGAAAAAAAAGCACGCCTGTTTTGGCAGACCTGGAATCTACAGAAAACAGGGCAGCCGCACAGGGAGGCATCCTCGATTCCGTGATCATGAACAGTTTTGAAACCATGGCAAAGCTGGGCGGCTACATCCTGATGTTTTCCATTATCTCCGCCTGCGTCAGCCATTTCTGGTTTCTGCCGCCTGGGGGCAAATATATTTTTTTTGGAATGATCGAGGTAACCACAGGCGTCCACGGGCTTTTGTTTTCTGGCTTTCCTTTCCGGCTGCGGGTTCTTCTTGCCCTTTGCATGAGTGCATTCGGCGGGCTTTGCATTGTGGCGCAGACAAAAAGCGTACTTGGAAAGGATCTCTCCCTTCGTCCATACGCTTCTGCAAAATGCCTGAACACAGCCATAACCGCTGTGCTTACCCTTCTCTTCTTATAAAACTGGCACAGCATATATGAGAATACGCTGTGCCAGAGAAAAATTCCTGATTATGGACAATCATTTAGTTATCGCCAATCTCATTTAAAAGGTCTTCATCTTCCTTGGATGTCTCTGTATCAGATGTCTGATAGGATCCGGAAATGGCAGCTGCCTGTGCAGTCTGCGGAGCAAGCTCCTGACGGTTGTGATTTACAACGTCCAGGCAAGCCTGAAGGGCATCGATGAATCCTTTGTATTTGCCGCCTGCATCCTCAAGAGTCTGATTCAGAACGGAGCCGATGTTGGCCATCATATCATCTGTATAGGTGATCGCACTGAGACGAATGCTGTTGGCATCCTGTGTAGCGGAGTCAAGGATCTCCTGAGCCTGACGGTTCGCTGCATTGATGGTCTCGTTGGCCTGAGCGTATGCCTTCTGCATGATCTCATGCTGTGTCACAAGCTCCTGCGCTTTATTCTGAGCATCTGCGATCAGAGCGTCAGCCTTGGTCTGTGCATCCTCAAGGATAGCATCCTTATTGCTGATGATCTTCTGATAACGCTTGATCTCATCTGGTGTCTTAAGACGGAGTTCACGAAGAAGCTCCTCGATTTCTTCCTTATTCACTACAATCTTGGTTGTAGAAAGCGGCTGATATTTACAGCTGTCTACATACTCTTCGATTTCTTCAATGATCTGTTCAATTCTGCTGCTCATAGTAAACTCTCCTTATTCTATTTCTTCAAATCGTGCATCTTTTCCTTTACAGCTTTGGTAATTTCCGGCGGAGCAAATTTGCTCAGGTCGCCGTCATAGCTTGCCACTTCCTTCATGATGGTGGAACTGAGGTAAGCATATTCCAGGCTGGTCGTCAGAAACACGGTGTCAACATCCGGAGCAAGTACCCGGTTCGTCTGTGCCATCTGCAGCTCGAACTCAAAGTCCGTCACTGCACGGAGCCCGCGCACGATTACCTGTGCATGATTCTCTCGGGCAAAATTCACAGAAAGACCTTCAAATGCCTTAACAGTGACATTCGGCATGTCTTTTGTTGCCTTTTCTAGTATATTAACACGTTCTTCCACAGAAAACAACGGACTTTTTGCAGAATTATGCAAAACTCCTACGATTACTTTATCGAAAGAAACGCTTGCACGTCTGATTACATCCAGGTGACCGTAGGTGGCCGGATCAAAACTTCCAGGATAAACAGCTATTACCATGTATTTTTCTCACTTTCCCCGGCATAAAAATATATGCTTGTTGGTCTTATATTCTTTGGAACGCAGCTGCCGATATCCAAGATCCTCCACATATCCGAAATCTGTAGCCAAATCAGCTTCGATGATGATCAGTGTATTCTCATCAAGGATGGTGCTGTCCTGAAGATACTCCAGAACCTGGCGCTCCAGTTCGTGATTATATGGCGGATCCATGAATATGCAGTCGAAAACGCCCTTCCCCTCCAGGGAACGAAGGGCCTGCAGCACATCCATGTTCAGCAGTTTACCACTATCTGCAAGTTTTGTAAATGTAAGATTTTCTTTTATGCAGGCACATGCCTTGGGATTTTTCTCAACAAAAACAGCCTGAGCAGCTCCGCGGCTGAGTGCTTCAATGCCGATGGCTCCGCTTCCGCTGAACAGATCAAGAAAACGACAGTCCAGAAGTTCAGGCTGAAGAATATTAAAAAGAGTTTCTTTGATGCGGTCCGTGGTGGGGCGTGTTTCCATGCCCGGCACGGTTTTAAGGTTTAGTCGTCTTGCTTTTCCTGCGATGACTCTCATTTCAGATTCAGTCTCCAATCCAGATCTCCACGGGCCAGCCCCAGAATAAGAAGTTCTGCTGTAGCGATGTTGGTCGCTACCGGAATATTATACTGGTCACAGCGCTTCACAATGGCTGTGATATCCGGCTCCTTCGGATCTATCATAACAGGATTATAGAAAAGTATTACCATATCCAGATCCTGCCGCTCTACCATCTCCATGAACTGCTTATCGCCTCCGATACTGCCCGGTAAAAATTTGTGGACATGAAGGCCGGTAGCCTCTTCGATTCTTCTTCCTGTAGTGCCTGTAGCATAAACCTCATGCTTGGCCAGGATATTCTTATAGGCGATACAGAAATCTTCAATGAGAACTTTTTTGCTATTATGTGCAATGATACCTAAATTCATAATTCACCTCTCCCATTTCTTTCTGTTTATTGAGACAATTATAGCAAATTGACAAAAGAAGTGCAAGAAAAAGCTGAAAATATATACAAAATTCATTTTTGTTAAAAAATGTTCACATTTTCTTTTCTTATTTGCTCCTATCATCATCCAGAGCAAAGTGTGCAGCATAACTAATTTTTTTAACTTTTTATTCTTTCCCATGTAGGTCTTCCCCCTCAAAACTATTACTTTATAGTATACCTTTCCCCCAATAGATTCGACAACGAAGAGATACAGCTGTTTTTGCAATAAAAAACAGACTGCCGGAACTTATTTTAGCAGTCTGCATCTTTATTTTAAATAATAATTTACTTAGAAAGAACCTGTTCCATTGTTTTCAGCAGGACCTGAAGGTCGAAGGGCTTCGCGATATGGGCATTCATTCCGGCGGCAAGGGCTTTCTTTTTGTCTTCCTCGAAAGCATTTGCGGTCATGGCGATGATTGGAATGCGGGCCTTCTCCCCATCTAATCTGCGGATTTCCCGGGCAGCATCGTAGCCATTCATGTTCGGCATCTGGATGTCCATAAGGATCAGGCTGTAGTAGCGGTCTTTGGCATTTTTCACCATTTCCACGCAGATCTGGCCATCCTCGGCGCGTTCTGCCAGGAAACCGTTCTCCTCTAAAATGGTCATGGCAATCTCTGCATTTAAGTCGTTGTCCTCTGCAAGAAGGATCCGCCTGCCTGCAAAATCAGATTTTTCATCTGAAGGAAGCTGGATATGTAAAGAGTCGATCTGCTCCTTTGTTGCAGTTGGAAATGTTAGTTCAATGGTGGTTCGGGTTCCTTTTCCAAGCTCGCTTTCTACCTGGATGGTTCCCTCCATCAGCTCAACCAGCGCTTTCACAATGGGAAGTCCAAGTCCGGTCCCCACTACCTTGCTCTCTGTACTTGTGCGCTCTCTTGTAAACTCCTCGAAAATGTGGGGCAGATATTTCTCGCTCATGCCGATTCCGGTATCTTCCACAATCACGCGGGTAGAGACGCAATCGGCTTTTGGAGAAGGGATTTCCGTAACGATCAGGGAAATCTGTCCGCCATCCGGCGTGTATTTCACAGAATTGCCCAGTACATTTAAAAGGATCTCACGTACCTTGGTTTCATCGCAGATCACATAGTCATGGTTGATATTCAGCCTGCAGGTATATTGCAGGTCTTTCTTCCTCATGGTTGGCTCGAAAACAGCTTCTAAGGATTCCAAAAGCTTTCTCGAATTCACAGGTGCCGGATTCAGGGATGCCTTTCCGCTTTCAATCCTTGCCATTTCCAGAATATCGTTGATCAAAGAGAGCAGAAACTCACTGGAAGATTTAATCTTCTGGATATAGTCGGCAACCTTTTCCCGCTCTGTGATATGCTCCTCCAAAAGCTCGGAAAAGCCGATGATGGCGTTCATTGGCGTCCGGATATCGTGGCTCATATTGAAAAGGAAGCGGGTCTTGGCTTCGTTTGCCAGGCGGGCCTTGGCGGCGGATTTCTCAATCTCTCTGGCATATACCCGGTCCTTGTAGCGCTGCTGCTCAAACTGCCAGAATCCGATTCCCGCCAGAAATGCGATGGCAAGGGCAATCACAAAATCTGCCAGAACCGTGTTGGCGGATAACCAGCCGTTCCTTGCTGCAATCTCGAAATACCAGGTATCATTTGGCACCTTGCAGGCAACTTCCAGTGCAGAGGTCAGATCCAGGTCATCACACTGCGCAATGGAAACATCCTGGTCTGTGCTCATACTGTGCTTCCAGATCCGGTAGTGATAGTTGGTGGCATTTTCAAGGGAATCAAGCCCCAGCCTGTCCACAAATTTATCCCAGTTCAGAACCAGAAGGGAAAATCCCCAGAAGGTTTCTTCCCCGGATGCATCTTTCATATAGATCGGGTCAAAAAGAAGGGCTCCGGTGCCGCCCTGTACCAGTTCAAAAGGGCCGGCAATGGTGTACTGGCCGCTTTCCTTGGCAAGCTGGGCTTCCTTCCTGCGCTCAGGATGGGTGAGCATGTCAAGTCCGATGGCTTCCTCATTTCCCTCCAGGGGATATACCTGGGAGACCAAACCGTCCTTGGCCAGCTCAAAGGCTTCGATTACATGTTCCTCGTCCTGAAGCAGCGTGGCCATCTGGGCAAACTGATTGTCCGTAACCACATAACCGCTTTCTACCACGTTTTTCATAAAATCGGAAGCGACCAGATACTGGTTCATCTGGGATTCGATCCGGTTTACTGTGGACTCTGCGGTAAAGGCAGCTTTCATCTGCTCTTCCTTCACCTGGTTCTGGTTCAAGATCACAGCGCAGATCATAACAACAGCGAAGGTTATCAAAAAGGCAAATACAGTGTGCAGCCTGATTGTTTTCGGGGTGATTTTTCTATTCATATCAAAAATGACTCCTCATCCATATGCTGAATGAGTTTATACTACCACAGATTCTTGCTTTTGTCCATTTGTTCCCCATTTTTCCTTAGAGCGTGTTTGAAAAGTTACTGTTCACTCCGTGCCCAGTAACACGCTTCGCGATGCACAGAAATCATGCTTTGCATGATTTCGCGCCGCAATCCTCGGGTTTTCTGTGAACTTTGTTCACAAAAAACACCTCGCGGAATATTACCTATGAACAGTAACTTTGAAAAAGCAGATCACGAAATAGTCCTTCTGTTTCATTTAAAACTGAATATCATATATGTTTTCTATGGGGATGATTTCGCCGTTTGCGAGAATCAGGCTTCGCCGGGTGTGATCGATTTTGGTTATGTTTCCGGTAAAGGTGTGATAAGCGCCGCCCTCTTTTTTGGTGTCTGGAATAAAGTAGGTGATCGTGATCTCTGGGCGTTGGGAAAACTGCGTCTCAAGATCATGGAGCCGGATGTCCAGAAGCTCTTTCTCCGATTCGTCCAGCTCGATCTTCGGCTGGGTCAGACGCCTGGTTTCCTCTGCAGCCGCCTCATACCCCGTCAGCGCCGCAAACGGCGAAAACTGCGCCGCCCGGTCCATAATGTCCATAGGCGGATGGGTTTTAGAAACATGATGGGGCAGATCGATCATGTCGTCGTATTTATTTGTACGGTGTAGGGATGACATACTATACCTCCTCCTTTGCACTATCAGAATTTTCACTTATCATAACATTTCCCAGAAGTTTCCTCAATAGTGTTGAAAATTAAGGATGCCGCAGATTCGTCCCTTTTTTTGACCTGCAAAATGGATTATAATAAGAGAAAGAGAAACAGGCGGCAAGGGAGATTCTTTCTTATGGACATGAATGATTATGAAAATGATCGAAATATAGATTTGAAAAAAAATAAAACAGATTTGCAGAACCGCACTTATCTGTGCATCGATCTGAAATCCTTTTATGCATCCGTGGAATGTACCAGGCGGGGGCTGAATCCGATGGTGACGAATCTGGTGGTGGCGGATGCGTCCCGTACATCGAAGACGATCTGTCTTGCGGTTTCCCCGGCGCTGAAGGCATATGGGATTCCTGGAAGGGCCAGGCTTTTTGAGGTGGAACAGAGGATCAAAAAGGCCAACTACATGCGGCAGAAATACGCGCCGGGGCACCAGTTTACCGGGGCTTCCTGCGATACAGGCGAGCTTTTTGCCCATCCGGAATATGCCATCGACTATATCATTGCGCCGCCCAGAATGTCCCTCTACATGGAACAAAGCACCAGGATCTACAAGCTGTACCTGAAATACGTTGCACCGGAAGACATCCATATTTACTCCATTGATGAGGTCTTTATCGATCTGACCGATTACCTGCCCTCTTCCGGCAAAACAGCCTGGGAATTTGCCCGGGAAATGATCCTGGATGTGCTGCAGACCACAGGAATCACAGCCACAGCCGGAATCGGCACCAATCTTTACCTTGCCAAGATTGCCATGGACATTATGGCCAAGCACATTCCCGCAGATGAGTACGGCGTCCGCATTGCTTTTCTTGATGAGAGGGAATACAGGCTGCAGCTGTGGAGCCACAGGCCTCTTACAGATTTCTGGCGCGTGGGAAGGGGCTATGCGAAAAAGCTTGAGGAGAACGGGATTTTCACCATGGGTGATATTGCAAGATGTTCTCTTGGCGGACCTGGGGACTACTATAATGAGGAGCTTTTGTACCGGCTGTTCGGAATCAATGCCGAACTTCTCATTGATCACGCCTGGGGCTGCGAGCCCTGCCGGATTTCCCACATTAAGGCTTATAAACCGGAATCCAGCAGCATCTGCTCCGGTCAGGTTCTGACATGTCCCTATCCAGCGGACAAAGCACGGCTGGTGGTACAGGAAATGGCGGACCTTATGGCTCTGGATCTGGTAGAAAAAGGCCTGGTAACAAACCAGCTGGTGCTCACAGTGGGATACGACATTGACAACCTCACAGATCCCGCCATCCGAAAAAGTTACCACGGTCCTGTGACAACCGACCGCTATGGCCGCCAGGTTCCCAAGCATGCCCACGGGACGCAGAATCTTTCCCTGCAGACCTCCTCTGCCAGACTTCTCACAGAGGCCGCCCTTAGGCTGTATGACCGCATTATCAATCCGCACCTGCTGGTAAGGCGCTTTTCTCTTACTGCCAATAACCTGATTCCGGAATCTGAGAGGAAACAGAACACTGCCTTTGAACAGATGGATCTTTTTACTGATTATGCTGCACTTGAAAAACAACAGCAGGAGGAGAACGCGCTTCTGGAAAAAGAGAAGAAAATGCAGCAGGCCATGCTGGATATCAAGAAAAAATTCGGGAAAAATGCGATTTTGAAAGGTATGAACCTTCAGGAAGGCACCACCACTATAGAGCGTAATAAACAGATTGGCGGACACAAGGCATAGGGGAATTCCCCGGTACCTTGTGCCCGCCTAATATATCCCTCATTTTGCAGTGCATTTCGCTCGAATTCGGGTGCGCAGCACGGGCTACGACAACCGAATTCGGGTGAAATCTCCCGCAAAGTGGGGCGTGCAGATTGCGGGAATGATTTTTCAAACACGCTCTAGCAGGGGAATCAACAATATCAGGATTTCAGTTTAAATTTCATATACACCGGGTCGTGATCGGAATAGGAATATCCGGTGTTGATGTTTTCGTAGGAAATGCATTCCATATTGTCAGACAGGATAAATCCGTCCAGGGTGACGGTGTAGGTCACATCCGGCACGTACTCCATGTCTGCGTTGCGGGCGCTGTTCCACAGGCTGTCCCGCTCTTCTTCTGTAAGAAGGTCAATGCCGAAGGTAAAGTGCTCCGGCAATTCTGCCCTTGGGAACGGATAAGCCCAGGACTCTCTTTCGCTGTCGTCATCTTCAGACGCCTTTAAATCATGATTGAAATCGCCGCCGCACAAAACATAGTTTCCAGCTTCGTATTCTTTCTCCATGTCAGCGGTAAGCATGCTGATCTGGCCTTCCCGGATCTCATCGCTGTTTCCGTAGGCAGACATATGTAAGGCAAAAATCACCAGTTCTTTCCCATTTTCCACAGGCACTCTGGAAATGCTGTAGCATCTGTCCAGATCAAAAAACTTGGTAAAGGATGTGGACACCGGAAAGCTTCTTCGAAGTGCAAAAGTCACCGGATATCTGGAGAAGAGCCCGATGCCGGATTTGCTGCTTCCATGGGGCTGGGTAAATGGATAGAACAAAAATGCGGAGTCATAATTCTGTGCAAACACATAATTGTAATCCGGGAAGCAGTCCTTCAAAATAGAATATTCATCTACATGGTAACTTCTTGTGGAGTCCAGATCCACCTCTTCGATCATGGCAAAATCCGGATCATAAGAGGCTGCCAGCTCTCCTGCTCCCTGAACGGCATCCAGCACGCTGTCCTTGCTTTTGGCCCAAGAGGATTTGCCTCCGTCCATGAAAAAGCTGAAATCCGGGGTGTAGGCGCCGAAACCAATGTTGTAGGTAAGGGCAGAATATTCCGTATCAGTGTGAAGGGAAGAAAGGTTTGATGTCTGCGCTGCAGAAGTTACCACCTTAAGTTCCTGGTTGTCCGGAATCCGGTGGTAACTGGCGAACAGATAGATCAGGTATCCTACAAGCAGTACCAGAACCGCCCCAAGCAGGATTCCCACTGCTTTCAGAAATTTTTTCATATTGTAAAAGCTCCTTTATGTAAGATTATAGAAAGCTTAACATAAAAGGAGCCTATTCACAAGTTCATATTCATTTTATAAAGAGTTGCTGCCGGGAATCCTTTCGTTTACAGCAACTACCGGGATACTGATTTCCGTGACGAATTTCTCCGTGTCGCTGGTGAGACCATAGTCGATCATAGTGATTTCTCTGGAAAAACCAGTCACCTGCAAATTATGATCGTTTATATATTTCAGAAGCTTCTCATACTGCGCAGGTGCTTCCCCGTGACTTCCACGGAAACGAATGCTGACACAGAGGATTTCTGGCATACTTTCCACTTTGCCGTCATACTGATCTTCTTCATCCAGAAGAAAAAATCAAGCTATGTTTTAAATTTTTCAGTCCATTAATTCCCAGTGTATTTTCTTTTTCAAAGCACATACTAGCAATGTAACATCAAACAAAACATTTCTTAACCAAGGAGGAAAATGATTATGTCAAACAATACTTCTTCTAACAAAGCAGCTGTGCCAGAAGCAAAGGGCGCATTAAATCGTTTCAAATTTGAGGTTGCAAATGAGCTGGGTGTGCCGCTTACAGACGGATACAACGGAAACCTTACTTCCAAGCAGAACGGAAGTGTCGGCGGCTATATGGTGAAAAAAATGATCGAGGCGCAGGAGCGTTCCATGTCCGCAGGACAGGGCAGCCAGCAGAGCGGTCAGTACTAATCTTTTGAAAAAGCCTGATTAAAAAAGCAAAAAACTACAGGGCATTCCTTACTCCTTATGAAAGAAGCAGGTAATGCCCTGTTTTCATATAATGACTGTAAGCGGAAAAAATTTTATACGCTCAGTTTCTTTTCCATGATCCATCCGCTGATCAGGTAGATGATCGCAGAGATCACCAGCACAACTGCAATATACAAAGCAAATGTACTTTCTTTACTTTGCAGCGTCGGAACTCTGTCCAGTACCATGCCAAGAAGGGTGGAAAGGATGATAAAAATAACAAAGGAGACCACACCGCTGGCCTTTTTGCCGGCAAGAACACTGGCGGATAAAATTACGGCAAAATCTGCACTGACAATGTAGGAGATCCAGCTTGCCAGAAGTGTAAAAAAGGCAAAGGCAATGCTGACAGGATCAACAGATATATGCATGCTCACATACAAAACATCGTTTACCATATTCCAGACTTCCTTTAGTCCGCCGACGTAAAAATACGCGGCAGCTGCATCGATTGCTGCCAGGGCTGCAAAAAACGCGCCTGTGATCAGTATGGAGTTCCGTTTTCCAGAATTTTGGCTCCAAGGATCTGGTAGCTGCTTTTGGGAGTGAGGAACAGCATGTAGCTCTGTTTGGTGTTCAGATCCCGGTGCAAAACGGTTACGCTTTCCAGGCCAATGTACAGGATACCCATAGTTGCACACAGAACCAGAAACATAATCCCAGAGGAAAGGAACACATCCTTTTTCAAAAATATTCCCAGTAAATAAACGATTTCAGATAAAAGAGTAATGCTTAATAAGATCAGTTTTGAAAATGCGGTTTTGCGAAATTCATATTTCATTAACTTTAACATACTGCTTCTCCCCCATGTCCATAAATTTCACGATAAAGATCTACGACAGATTTGTGCCGGCTGATACGGAGCTCCTCTACCATGCACTGTTCTACCAGATGGCCATACTTCATGAAAAGGGCTGCGTCTGCCACGCGCTCCAGCTCGTCTACCAGATGGCTGGAAACTACCAAAGTCACATCCGGATCAACCGCTTCCAGAATGCTTTTCATGATTTCATCTCTTGCAAGAAGGTCGATGCCGTTTAATGGCTCATCCAGAAGATAAATCTTTGCCTTTCGTGCCATGGTGACCGCAATTTTCAGCTTCGCCATCATACCGGAGGAAAGCTTCTTGGCTTTCATGTCTTCGGTCAGCTCCATGCGGGCGATCATCTGCTGATACTTTTCTATGGAAAAATCCTCGAAGAAATCGGCATAATAGTTTCCCACATCTGCTACCGTCATCCAGTTGTAGAAGTATGGTTCTGTGGACATGTAGGCGATTTCTTTCTTGCTCTCTTTGCCGATTGACTGGTTCTGGTAAAGGATCTCGCCGCTGGTTGGCTTCACAAGTCCGGCGACCATTTTCATCCAGGTGGTCTTGCCGCTTCCGTTGGGGCCGAGCATGGCGTATACAAGTCCTGATTCCAGTTTCAGGGATACATGATCCACAGCGGTTTTGCCGCCGTATTTTTTCGTTGCTTCATTGATTTCTAAAATCATTTTCACACCCTCCTCGTGATTTTGTTTATACAGAAAATAATTTCTTTACTTTTGTTTTTCCAAAAGAGCGATTGCTTCGCTTCTGGAAAAACCAAGCTGCTCCATGCCTTCCAGAAAATCCCGGATCAGTGTGCCGGCCATTTCTTCTTTCATCTGGTCTACTTTCCCGGGGTCTTCTGTGACAAAGGTTCCCATTCCGCGTCTGGTGAAGCAGACGCCCTCGCTTTCAAGCTCCTTATATACGCGGCTGACAGTATTTGGATTAATGGTGTATTCCACCGCCAGGTCGCGCACAGAGGGAAGCTTGGCTCCCGGGGGCAGCTTGCCTGTTACAATATCTCGCTTGATTGAATTGGCTGCCTGGAGATAAATCGGCAGCGCCGGATTATATTCCATGATGCCCTCCTTCTTTGTATCACTGTCATAGTTGAATAGTACACTAGAAATATAGAATTGTCAAGAAAAATTTTTAGAATTATTAAAAATTTCCTTGAATAAAAAAACAGCAACCGCCGCGATTGCTGTTTTTGAAAAGAATTGTGTAAAAAACTTTAGTTTTATAAATTCGCCTTTGCCTCAAGCTTTCGCATATGCAAAAGATACACTACCAGAATCGCGCCGCCGATGAAAATCCAGAAGGTTTACAAAAATACCAACCAGAGCCACGCAGCTTCCCACTGCTGCCAGAGCCCTGTCCCCTGCAAATCTGCCGACTACGGCAACATCCGCAGAGTTAAACAGCTGTTGCAAAATACTGCTGAATGCCAGCGGTATGGCAAAGATGATCAGCTTGCCGGCAAGACCGCCGTTTAGCATATCCATTTCTTTTGATTTTTTTACTTCTTCCATCTCTTACGAAATCACTTTCTGTTTTTATAATATTATGCCATATCTGGGGACACTTATTTTCTTAAAACAAGTTCTCTACTTTCTCCTGAAATTCTTCGAATTTGGTTATATAGACGTCGACGATTGTCTGGCAGCTGTTTTTTACGATGATGCCATCATAGTCGTGTGCCAGCAGGTTTCTGACCTTCAGCATCTCCATCCATTCGTCTCCCTCAATCAGGTTTGCCTGGAAAGATTCTCTTAAGACTTCACGAGGCGAACCAGCAACAAAGCCTGTGATTGCATAATACTGAACCAGGATATCTTTCATTACTTTCCATGCAAGATCAAAGGTAATACTGAATTTGGCACTGGTTCCGCTTAATACAAAAGAATCCGTCATATCACGTTCTCTGGCTTCAGAAAGAGAAGATAGAGAATTTTTAAAAGATTCATATCTTTTCGTAAATTTTTCGTCCATACTTTTCTATGTCCTCCAATAAAAGATTATTTTGGCACTCTTCCAGGCCAACAAGATCAATGGTATATAGTGTGGGGATTTCTTCCAGCTCTTCTCTTAGGTTTTCTATGTCGTCCACGCCTTTTACTGCAATATCAATGTCGCTTCTTTCCAGTGCAGTTCCCTTGGCGCGAGAGCCGAAAAGGATTACTGTGGTGGCTCCATTTCTTTTGCATATTCCAATGATTTCCTGCATCACGTCTTCTATCTGCATACTTCAACATCCCTCTATAAAAAATATTCCCCACCTCTCTCAGCATTTCCTAAGAGATGGGGAGATCTGTATTTATAATACGTGATGGCGGGGAATAAATCAATATGAATCTTTTTCTGCTGACTCACAGCAGTGTAGGTTCGGTATTTAATAACACTGTGAGGATTCAGCATCAGCCGGTGATCATTTTCCAAATTCCGCGGAGAAAATGACCGTTGGCGAATTCCAGGAGGGCGGGGACGAGGCCGCCTTTCATGCCGCCGGAAATCTGCATGCTGCGTAAGGGGGCTCCGGCAGAGGATGCATCTTTCATTTCCTCCACAGAATTATCCATGGTAAACTGACCTTTTCGCGGCTTCACAAAATGATAGGGTCTGCCAAGCATGGCTTCCAATTCTTTCTGGTTTGGCTTTCCCTTGCAGGTTTCGTACCAGCTGCCCGGCTGCCATGCGGGAACCTCTTTCAGCAACGCGTCCGTGGTATTTCCCTTTTCATCGCAGCCAGAAGCATAAACGGAACCTGGCAGAAAGTTCAGCGGCTGGCTGATTCTGGCGGGATGGATGTAAACGATGCCTTTTCCCTCAGTGATTCCTATATCCAACAGTGCGAGCTTCTCGCTTCCCAGAAAAGCTGGTAAATCTCCAGTACCGGATGCTGCTGGATTATACGAACAAAGTAGAGCGCCTGCGCCTTGGAAAGCAGCCCACCCGGCTTACTCTGGATGTTGCCAATTACATCCAGCATCATATGTCTGAGAACATCACTGTGGAAAAGCTGGCAAAAGAGCTGTTTTTGAGCCGCCCTTATCTTTCCAGGCGGTTTAAGGAAGAGACCGGGGAAAGCCTGACAGATTTTATTTTAAAAGAAAAAACGGAAGAAGCAAAGCGCCTCCTCCGTTATTCGGGTAAATCTCTTACTGCAATCGGAAACTATCTGGGATTTTCTTCCCAGAGTCATTTCGCGCGGGTATTTAAAAAATATGCCAAGGTGTAACATAGTTAAAATAAGTTGTCAATTTATATTTGTTCATTTCGTTGTTAAATTTAAGTAAATTGATGCAATTTAATACAAAATAATGGGATACCCGCCCTCTATGGTGTTATAAATAATCGAAGCCTCATCTGGCGGAAGGTTTACGCAGCCGTGGCTGCCTCGGGTTTTATATGCGTCACCGCCGAAGGAGGACTGCCAGCTTGCATCATGGAGACCCTGGCCGTAGACGAAGGGCATCCAGTACTGCACGGTTGTCTCGTATCCATACTCCTCACTGGAAAGGGTGAAGGGGCTTGCCTTGTAGGCGATGGGGTAAGCGCCTGTGTAGGTGGCACGCTCCGGTGTAGGAAGGCCGCTGATGATGTCCGTTTCCGTAACCAGCGCGCCATCCTTGTACAGCCACAAATGCTGCTGAGACAGACTGACCTCAATATAGCTTCCGTTCAGATCATCGGTTCCATTTCGTGACAAACCAGCCTTCTCATAAACAGGCTCACGGGTAACGGCTTCTCCGCTCTTTAAATCTGTAAGGATCTGCTGGACTTCCCCACTCTGGTCGATCCGATAGCCATATTCATTGTTGCTCACTTCTATGACGCCACCGCCTGTGGTCTGGAAAGATCTTGGTACATAAATGGTATTATATTTTCCAGCCAGGTTCTCCACGTAGGACTGAACCTGTGCCTCATCCACGGTAATCCCGTCGTCTGAAATCTGCAGCCAGGCTCCTGTGGTCTCCCCGTTCAGTACCTCCGTCACACTTCCAAAGGTGTAGGTAATGGAGGCATTTCTGTAATTGGAAAGAAGGGTGTTCAGCTCTGCTGCTTTTTCATTCAGTTCTGTGGAATCTGCGGTTACCTCTGCTGCCTTGTAAAGGTTTTCGTTCACCTCTATCTGCAGATTATTTTTGAAAAAAGAAGCGTCCAGGCTCTGGCCGACGTAGGCTTCTGTGTACTGTCTTAATTTTCCCTCATCGATCTGGTTTCCAAGCTGATCCTGAATTACCACGTAAGTGTCCTGCTGGCTGTCATACTGAATGCTCGCACTCTGGGAGGCAACTCTCTCACCGCTTCCGGAAAAATTCCCTTCCGTTAACGCATCTGAAAACTTCTGGTCATCCCTCTGCACATTTAAGGTCACCACATCATTCTCTCTTCCACGAAAAAGCTTCCAGTTCTGTTGGTGTTCCTCCATAATCTGTTCCAGTTGGGAAAGCAGATCCGCCTGGTCCAGGGAATAACCCAGGTTTCCAAGGGTGACGGTATATACCGTATTTCCATTTTCCACGTAGGTCAACTGCTTCGATTCGAAAGCAGAGCTTAAGGTCTCGCTGGCTTTTTCGGGAGTAAGACGGGAAACATTTGCTCCGTTGACGGTAATGTTTCCGCCCATTGTCTTTGTATTTACTACGATCTCATATGCGATCAGACCAATCACCAGAAGAACAAGGATTACAATACAGGCAGTAAGAACTCCCTTCAGTTTTTTCTTCTGATTCCGGGATCTCTTCCCGGATTCTTTAATCCCATTCTTTCTTTTTTTCTCTTTGCTCATATCTGCTCTCACCTGTCTCTCACATCTTCGGCTGATAGCGCATGTCTGAAACATTGTAAACCGTCACAAAAGCTTTCGGGTCTTCGTGGTTGATGAAGTTCATCAGCTTCTGATATTCGTTTTTGTCTACAATGGTGATGATCTCATTGCGCTTCTGCAAGTTGTACGCTCCAATAGACTCGTAAATCGTCGCGCCGCTGTGAAGATCCTCGATGATAAACCTTCGAAGTTCCTCCTCTTTCTTTGTGATAATGCAGACGCGCCGTTTGATATTGTGGTCGAAAATAAAGTGATCCAGCACCATGCCGTTGAAATAGGTTCCCAGAATACTGAGCACCACCGTTTTCTTATCGTACACAAGTGCCGCGGAAAGTGCCACGCACATGCCGGAAAGGGACATGGCTTTGCCAAGCTCCATGTGCAGGTATTTGTTCATGATCTTTGCCACAATGTCCAGACCGCCGGAGGACGCATTCCGGTTAAACAAAATGCTAAGTCCTACGCTGACCACCAGGATGTAGCAGAGCACATCCAGTTCCTGGCTTCCGGTCATGGATTCAAAATCCGGGAAAATCCTTTCAAAAAGACCGATAAACAGCGGCAAAATAATGCTTGTATAAACGGTCTTTACTCCAAATTCCCTTCCGCAGGTAAAAAATCCGATGATCAGGAGCACCACGTTCAGGATCATGGTGATGGCAGACAAGGGCAGGGGAACAAAGTTGGACAGCACAATTCCAAGACCGGAAATGCTGCTGACCGAGGTATGGCTTGGCACCAGGAAAAAATAAACTGCCGCCGCAATAATAGCCACTGCCCAGGTAAGAATCACAGTTTCTTTTATGATATTTTTGTAATCCAGTTGTTTTTTCATAGCTTTTTAGTCTTTCTTATCAGTTTTATTTCGCTTTTGGGTCTCATTCTCCATCTGCGCTTTTGCTTTCCGTCCCATGCCGGTGTTGCTGTTCATAATGCTGGCGCGGGTGATCTTGTCGTTGCCAAACTTCATGCGGATGGCATCCAAAGCAGCATCCAGCTTCTGGCGCCGCTCTTTTTTCTTCGTATCCTCAAACAACGACATCTGCTCAAAGCTCTCATCTGTCAGTCCGGTGAGAGCAACACCGATCAGTCGAAGGGGCTGCCCCTTCCAGAATTCCAGAAACAGCCTTCTGGCATTTTCGTAGATCTCATCGGTCACGTCCGTGGCACTGGAAAGGCTGGTCTGATGGGAACGGTTCTTGAAGTCCAGGGTACGGAAGGTGACGGAAATACAGCTGCATTTCTTCCCTTTCCGCCGCATGCGGGTAGCAACAATGTCGCACTGCTCCAGAAGAATGGGAAGCACCTGTTCCACGGAAACAATGTCGTCATTGAAGGTTTTCTCCACGCTGAAGCCCTTGCTCTCTTCTGCCTGGGCAAGCACCGGGGAATTGTCGATTCCTCTGGCATACTGGTAAAGCTGATGTCCTGTCTTTTCCCCAAGCAAAGCCTGGATGGCGGATTCCTTTTCCCTGGCAAGCTCGCCGATGGTATGGATTCCGAAATCCTGCAGCCTTTTCTCGGAGGCTTTGCCCAGAAACAGAAGATCCCGGATGGGAAGGGGCCACATTTTGACCGGAATTTCTTCTGGAAACAGGGTGTGCACCTTGTCCGGCTTCTCGAAATCCGAAGCCATTTTGGCAAGCAGCTTATTGGTGGAAATCCCCACATTCACAGTGAAGCCAAGCTCTGCGTGGATCTTGTCCTTGATCTCATGGGCGGTTGCAATGGGATCCGGGTAGATCAGGGAGGTGCCTGTCATATCCAGGAACACTTCGTCAATGGAAAAGGATTCCACCACAGGGGCATAGTCCCTGCAAATCGCCTTAAATGCCAGGGAATTCTCTGTATAAAGGCGAAAATCACTGGGAACCACCACAAGATTGGGGCATTTCCGAAGAGCCATGGCCATAGGCTCCCCAGTCTGAATGCCGTACTTCTTGGCGGGAATGGATTTGGCAACCACGATTCCCGTGCGCTTCTTTGGATCTCCGCCCACCACAGAAGGGATTTCCCGCAGATCTGGAAGCCCTTCCTTCACTCGTTTCGCCGCCTCCCAGGAGAGGAAGGCACTGTTTACATCTACATGGAAAATCAACCGTTCTATAGGGAATCACCTCCTGCTGCGCGGCTTAAATCCTGCCACAAACATTTCTGCAATCTGCCCGCCTCACTTTGCAATATCATTCACACAAATGAAAGCAATACAGACGTCAGAAATCATCAGCCTTATCGCTTAATCACAATGATAAGCCGCCTTCTGCTCATCCGTCAGGCCCTCGCCGTTCAGGAATTCCTTACCATTTGCATAAGTTTCATCCATGGAAAGGAACGGTACTCCGTAAATAGTATCCACACCGTCGAAGATCAGCACCTCGCCCTTTTCGTTCATGCCAAGACCGCCTTTGATTCTGGCGATCGGGGAGGACGGCTCTTCCCTGCTGTATACATCCAGCCTGGTCTCTCCATTGTCGGAAAGATACAGAGCTGTGAAATACGGCTGTCCTTCCGGTGCATCAAAGGTATACAGAGTACTTGCCTGGGAAATGGTCAGGATCACTTCTCCAGTGGAAGTATCCACAATATACGCGCCTTTGTCACTGCTGCAAAGGAAGGCATATCCGCCGTTTACACATTCCATCCAGGAAAATTCCCCAAGATCCATTCGGGCAATCTCTTTTTTCTCCGCGAAATTGTAGAGAACATAATCGGTCTCTCCGGCAGGCTGGTACAGCACGTAATCTGCTTCCCCACTGCTGCTTGCGCCCGTTTCTTCCACAGACAGAACTTCCTTTCGATCCGGATCCAGAACCACCAGCGTACTGGTATCACCGCCGTCGTTTCTTTCTTCTACCAGATAACCGTCCTTGGAAATAAATGCCATGATACAGTCTTCCGGTACTTCTTCTGTATAAACCGGCTCCACCTCATCTGCGGACTTATCTGTCTTATCATAGCTGTATTTTTTCATAACACCGTCTTCTACCATATAGGCAGCATCTGTCTCAAGGTTGCCGCCTACTCCGTCCGGAAGATCTGTAAGCAGTTCTCCGGTTTCCCCATCATAGACGCTGATGGTTCCGTCCAGATTGTCACAGCTGACCAGATTATCATTGATAACATTCATATAGGAAACTTCGTTGTCAAACTCAGCTCCGTTCATGGTGGACAGATTTACCATGTAGGAGTTGTCTGTACAGTTCACGGCCAGCATCCTCTCACGGCGGATCAGATGTGCCACCTTTTCGTTGGAACGCTTCTTCATGGAAGCGGTTTGGGAGGTACTGCGGTTATTTTTCTGATAAATACGGAATTCATAATCGTTGTAGGTATAGGTTACCGCATAGGTATCTCCTATGCAGATTTCCGAACACTCCTTACCGTCTCCAGCAAGGCTTCCGATCCGGTATGGATCCTTTGTAAAATCCACATATTCCAGGGTTCCGTCAGAGTCGCTGACAGCAAAGGTCGTATTTTTTTTGCCGTCTCCTGTATAGACAACATCTGCAATATTTCTGGCGGCACTGTAAGTTTTCTCAACCTCTCCGGTTTCCATGGAAGCACAGTTCAGCTGGTTTCCATCACGGAAATAGATCAGTCCCCGGCGGGAATCTGCATAACAGATGTCGGTCTCGATCTTACTTGTGGTTTTGTGAACCTGGTTCTGATCCATATCCACATATCCATAAAGCTCGTCTCCTCCATAGGTGAAAAACAGCTTGTTTCCGCACCATGAGCTGTCATTGAATACACAGTTTTCATATTTCACATCGTCCAGATATTTCACTGTATTTCCAGTATTGGTATTAATAATATAAAGATTGTTCTGTTCGTTGTTATCCTCATCCACAACTTCTGCGACGGCTGCATACCTGCCGTCATCACTCATTCCGAAAAATACGGCTTCCCCATTCTCCCAGCTGCACTCAGAAAGCAGCGTTCCATCTGCGGTATAGACGGTCAGGCTGTTTTCCTCTATATTAAACACACTGACTCTGGAACCATCGGCACTTGCGCTGACAGTCATGCCATAGGCGCCCTCCCAGAGCACCTCCATCGTGTTCATGTCAATGACCTGGAGTCCCTCTTTGCCGGCAATGGCGCAGCGGTGATCCCCGAAAAAGGCAGCCTTGGAGTTACAGCTGCGGTATCCGTTGTAATCCGGGTTTACCGGAAAATCTGCCACAACCTTTCCAGCGGCAATGTCATAGAAATGAAGGGTATAATCTGAGGAGCTTACAAGGTCAATATAGGCAATGTAATCATCATACGGGCTGACCAGCACCGCATCCATGGTCTGGGTCTTCACATTGCTTCTCGCCGCGTATCCCTTCTGGTAATCGTAGGTCTGCAAAGCATTGGTAAGGGAAGCCATAGCCGCGCCCTCAAAAGGACGATCATCTCCTAAATCCTCCGGAAGACCTTCCATGGCAAGCATGGCTGCCAGCTTCAGGTTATCCGCAGAATAAGCGGTATCCGAATACTCTGCCAGCAGATAGGACTGGGCAGACTGGGTCTTCTGCACCTGTTTCTGCAGCTTCTGGTTCTCCCTTACAGACATGGCAAGGAAAGCACAGACAACAGCAAAGCTGACGCCGCCGGCTGCAATGCCTCGCTGGAGCTGGCGCTGCTGTTCTCTTTGACGGAGCTGGTCGAACTCGCAGTGCAGCATGGCTGCCACAATACGCAGCTGCTCCACTCTCATCTTGTGCTTTTGCTTTGCCGGCGTCTCGCCGCGCACATCTGCAGCCAGAGGCTCTACCTCAACTTCCTGCCCGTTGATCACCGGATGGGTGATGGCATAGGGAAAGCTGTCCACAGGTTCCCCTTCTGCAAGCACTGCAATAATATGATCACTGCCCCGAAGCTTCTGGAACAGCTCGATCTCACGCATGCACCACTTGGATTCCTGAAGCCTTGGGGTACAGATCACAATGAGAAACTCAGACTGTCCAAGGGCCTCCTCAATATTGTTGTACAGACTGCTGGAGCTTGGCAGCTCGTCCACATCACGGAAGATCCTGCCTACCTTTTTTCGTCCAAGCTTGGCTGCCAGCTTCGCCGGAACACGGTAATTTTCCAGCATATTATGAAGGGTCTTTGCCGCAAACTCGTCATTTCCGCCGTGCCTGTAGCTGATAAAGGCCGTATATTTCCAGTTTCCCATTTTATTCGCACCTCTCATAGCTTCGTAAAAATACAGATTTCTCGATGGTATAAACATCCGAAAGGTCATCCTCCCGGACTGCAATGTAATCGCCCTTGGCACCTTTTAAATATTTGTATTTGTCCCACTGGGTGAACACCTTGGCAGAGGCCTGAAGCTCCCTGGCGTAAATATGGTACTTGCTCCTGGCCTGGCAGGTTCTGATGTATGGCACCAGCTGGTAGGCTTCCGGAAAACATCAGGAAAATTGCTGTCACGAAATTCCTGCTATCCTCCAGCAGTTCTGTTTTATTTCAGTATAGCACGCATGTGTGAAATATGTCCAGTTTCTTCTGCTTATTTCGACGTTTTTCCCCTGTCTGTACCTGTGAAAATACATTCTTAGCCCGTCTGCTGCTTCGTAATGTATTTGTAACACATCAGTTTTATTACTGTAACATATAGAATGTGAAATTATGGTAAAATGTTGAAATATTCTGGGTTATTTTAAGGAGGGAACAAATGAAGAGTTTTTATGCGTGGTATAAGAAACATATCACAACCGCAATTTTTACCGGGCTGATCCTTGGTATTCTCACCGGACTTTTTCTGGCGAACCGCTTCGAGCCTGTACTGACTGTTACCAGCCTGATTGGAAGCATCTACATGAACGCCCTGAACATGATGATCTTCCCGCTGGTATTCTGTTCCATTATTATGGGTATCACCAGTATTGGAAGTGCCCGCACCACTGGTAAGATCACTGCAGGTGCCATGATCTTTTTCCTGTGCACCACTGCCCTTGCCAGCCTGGCAGGACTGATCATCCCGCGACTGATCAACCTTGGCAAGAACGTTAAGTTTGAGATGGCAACCTCTGACATTCAGGCTACAGAGATGACCAGCATTCTGGATACCATCAAGAACCTGATCCCGTCCAATCCGGTGGCTGCTTTTGCCAACGGAAACATGCTTCAGGTCCTGGTGTTTGCCGTGATCGTAGGCTTCACCCTGATCGCCATCGGGGAAAAGGGAGCGGCCCTTCTGAAGGTGATCGACTCCTGCAATGAGGTATGTCTGAAGGTCATCAGCACAGTTATGTATTTTACCCCAATCGGTGTCTTCTGTACTATCGTTCCGGTTGTGGAGGCCAACGGTACCGAGACTATTATCTCACTGGCTACCCAGCTTGTAATCCTGTACCTTGCATTCTTTGGATTTGCCTTTATTGTGTACGGCGGCGCTGTGAGGTTCATCGGTAAGGAAAGTCCGGTGAAGTTCTTTAAGGCAATGCTTCCGGCTGCGTTAAACGCATTTGGAACCTGCTCCAGTTCTGCTACCATCCCGATCAGCAAGCAGTGCATGGAGGATGAGATGGGCGTCTCCAACAAGATCACCAGTATTGCCATTCCTCTTGGCGCTACCGTAAACATGGACGCGGTTTCCATTCTCATGTCCTTTATGATCATGTTCTTTGCAAATGCCTGCGGAATCAATGTGAGCATTTCCATGATGATCGTGATCCTTCTGGCCAACGTGCTTCTGTCTGTGGGAACACCGGGAATCCCAGGAGGCGCCATTGCTTCCTTCGCAGCCCTTGCCACCATGGCAGGTCTTCCGGCAGGCGTTATGGGCGTGTACATCAGCATCAATACCCTTTGCGATATGGGTGCTACTTGCGTCAATGTTATTGGTGATATGGCAGGCTGCGTAGTTCTGAAAGAAAAGATCAAGCTGGACGAATAATCCGGCGGTGCCTTTTCCAAATACCAGCATTTTACACAAAAAGCTGTAAAAGCTTCTGGATGATAAGTCACACATAAGATATGAACTTATCATCCGGATTTACTTTTACAGCTTTTTTATTTGCCCAGATATTCAGGCACTTCTTACATAATCTTTCTGAACAGAGCAGTCAGGTCTTCTACGCTTGCGTCTTTCGGGTTTCCTGGTGCGCAGGCAACGCCGTGAGGAGTATCATAGACAGCACCTCTTAAGGATTTGGAGATCAGTTCGATGGCTTTGAGATGGAACATATCTGTCATTTCCCATGCAGCTTTTGTGGTGTATCCCTCGATGGCATGTGTCAGGGCATCCATACCTGTGGATGCGGTAAGTCCTTTTGGCATGGAGGACATCATCTCAGGGTCAACAATTGCGATGATCGGCATGTCATGAGGATCTACACATACGAATTTTCTCTTTCTCTCAACATCTGTGATAACGTAGTTGATGGTAACCTCAGCTGCAGTACCTGCTGTAGTTGGAACTGCAATAATCGGAACGCACGGATTCTTGGTAGGTGCGGTTCCCTCAAGGATTTGGCTTTTTCGCCTTTTTCAGGTTTGAATTCACTCATTTCTCAACCGATATGGGCTGCGCCTACGGCACGGATGTCCATTGGATATACATTGTCTCTGCCTACATACTGAGCAATATACTCTACATAATTGTCCATCTCTTTTTCCGGAACGATGGCTGCGATAACGCCTGCGAATCCGCCGCCGTGTACTCGGCAGATACCGCCGCCGATCTTGTTCAGGAACAGCTGGGTCAGGGCAAGTACAAGAGGGATCTTCTGCTCGTGGCAGTCCTTAATGCAGTAGCAGTTCTGAAGCAGCTCCCAGGAAGATCTTCCGGACTCATCCATCAACTTCAGGAATTCCTGGTAGTTCTCCTCTCCGATGGCATCGGCTGCGCGCTCTACGCGGGAGGTCTCTTCGAAGAAATGGATGGCACGAAGGATGGCTCTGTCGTCCTTGATCTCATTGACATGTGCAAGAAGATTCTCAAGGGTGGTCTCATGAAGAAGCTCTGCGCCAAGTACCTTGGCTGCTGCTTTCATCTCTCCCGGAATCTCAGAGTACTCCTGGCTCAGGTCTGCATGGCCTTTTCCTGTGTTTACGATTACCAGCTTGTGGCCGAATTTTCCAAAGGAGAAATCAAGCTTGCTGTATTTCAGGTCGTTTCGGTCTGCGAAGTCAAAAAGAACCGGTCCGCCTACTGCGCATGCCATCTGATCCATCATTCCGGATGCCTTGTCCCAGTAAACATTCTCAGCGTACTGGCCGATCTTTGCATAGTCGGTGTAGGTCATCTTGCTGTCGTTGAAGAAATAGTCGATGATAACCATGATCAGCATCTCAAAGGATGCGGAGGAGCTTACGCCTGCTGCTGCGATTACGTTGGTGCTTACATAAGCATCGAATCCGGCTGTCTTGAAGCCGTTTTTCTTCGCGCCTTCCATCATTCCTGCAAGGAGGGCGAAGGTTCCTTTCGGGTAGTTGGCTCTGCTGATGCGGTCAAGGTCTACTACGATCTCGTCTCTGTAGCCTTCGCTGGTGATGTGGATCACATTGGTGCCGTTTGGTGCTGCAGCGCCGATAGTGTCAAGGTTGATGCTTCCTGCGATTACCTTGCCGCCGTTATGGTCTACATGGTTTCCGATAATCTCGGTTCTTCCCGGAGAAGTGAAGAAATCTGCATGGTCATGCTTGTAGATCTTGGCAAATTTCTCTGCAAGATCCTGGAAGCGTTCAGTACATTTCTCGGTTTCTCCGTAGATTTTCTCAAAGCTTGCTTTTTCTGGTAAGTTCATAGGGATTCTCCTTCTTTATGATATTATGTGTAAATAATATAATTAGGTTGATATGGTGTCTCTTATGTAATATATCTCTTATTATATCGCATCCAATATGGAATACCTTAAATAATTTGCGCAGTATCAGTAATATCTTGCGTTTTTAAGACTTTATAGTGTATAATACAAGTACTTTACAGGTAAATTTATGCGATTCATCACTGTTCACTCTGTGTCCGGCAACACGCTCTAGAGCGTGTTTGAAAAAGGCTTTCTGCAAGATGTGCGTCACAATTTGTGGGAGATTTTGCCCGGATGAGGGCGTCGTAGCGGGCTACGACAACCGAATTCGGGTGAAATATACCGCAAAGTGGGGCGTGCAGATTGCAGGAATGATTTTTCAAACAGGCTCTAGGCACACTGCCAGTAAACAATCGCTGCGCTTTTACAATGTATTAAAAAAGAAAGGCACACACCATGGCGCAGATCATCACCAACCAGTTTCAAAAAGAATTAAAACAGCACGGCAGCGAGCATTTCCCTTTCCTGGTAAGCTACCAGAAGCTTTCTGAATATGAATCCGGGGCTTTCATGTGGCACTGGCATCCCGAGATCGAAATCACCTATGTGCAGACCGGCTCCATGTGCTACAAGGTGAACAACCTAACCTACCATCTGAAAGAAGGGGATATCGTGTTCAACAATTCCAATGCCCTGCACTCCGGTGCCATGGAAAACCACCAGGACTGCTCCTACATTCCGGTGACCTTCGACCCCAGGCTGATCTACGGATTTTTCCAAAGCACCATAAACAGCAAATATGTGGACCCGGTGATCCAGGATCCCCGCCTGCCTGCTGTCTGCATTGATCAGAGCGAAACCTGGCACAGTGCATTCCGGAAGCATCTTCTTGCAATTATTTCCCTGGATCAGAAAAAGCCGGAATTTTATGAGCTGGATATCACCATTCATCTGCAGATGATGTGGCGGCTGCTTCTCTCCCACATTACCTACGAACCCCAGGACACCCAGGAAAACAGTCCGGATTACGACCGGCTTAAGAAGATCCTTTCCTATATTGAGGAAAACTACAGCCACCCCATTACCCTGAAAGACATTTCCGGGCACATCCACCTTTGTGAAAGTGAATGTACCCGGCTGTTTAAGCGGCACATGAATACCACCTTATTTACTTATCTTCAGGAATACCGCATTGAGCGAAGTCTGGAGGATCTCTGCAAAGGAACGCAGATCAGCATCGTGGCAGAAAACGCAGGCTTCTCCGATTCTAATTATTACTCCAAGGTTTTCGCCAAGGTAAAGGGTTGCAGCCCCCGAGAATATAGGAAACGGCAATAAAACAGTTCAAAAATGCCCGTTTTTTACGAAAACAAAATTTTTCCCAGCTTTTCCTTTTTCCAAATCTTCTTTCCCTCCTGAAAAAGCTGAAGATACTCTAACTTGCGCTGTACGGTTTCTGCGATCTGGCTGGCTCTTATTTCCGGCATTCGTCAAATACAGGTGCCATTTTTATCAGCTTATGTCTGTCACTGCTGTACAAAAAGCCAAAATTATTATAATGCCTGTCTGTGTTGCTGGAATAAGCAACCCCAACGTAAGGCAGTTTCATAGTCCCCTGTACTCTGCCCCACGTTTCAGCAAATATAAAAAGCCGTTTGCAGTGCTGTACTTCTGGAAAAATATAGCAGTGCAAAACGGCTTTTTTGTTTAAGAGAAAAAAATGATTTGTATTTATCAGGTGAGGCTTACGGAGGTCAGGATCGAGCAGATCGTATCCACGTTAGCCGCGTATCCCACGCCTGTTACGCAGAACAGGTACTGCCTGTTGGTGGGATGGAAAAACATGATAGCGCTGCAGTCGCTTTCCTCGATCCGGTAGGAAACGCAGGGGATTCCGTTGATGGAAACGATATCGTCCACCTGGTACCCTCCCTGTCCGATGGCAGCGGCAACCTCTTCAATGGTCTCGGCTCCGTCGCTGTAAGCCCACACTACGGAAATTCCAGGCGCAGTCTCAGCACCGGAAGAATCTCCTGCAATATAAAGCACACCCTGCTGGCTCTGCTCTTCCGTCACATTGTACACATCCCAGTCACTTGGCAGATACAGCTGAAAACCATCCTCAAAAGGAACCCAGGTTCCCGCATATCCCACAGTGTCCTGAGAAAACGTGATGCTTCCCATCTGTGTACCATCCCCACTGCCGTCAGAAGAATCTGCACCTGTCTGCCCATCCTCCACGCTGGAGGAAACACCGCCGATATTTCCCACAGTACCGCCGGAAGCAGTGTCATTTCCTGCTCCGCCCTGCTTTAGTACATCGCTTACAGTGCTTTCAATATCTTCTATGGGGTCTGAGGCAGCTGTATCTGAGGTTACAGAACGGGTACTATCTACATGCTTTGTGTAGTCACTGTCTCCACCTGCAAGATGGGCAAAGCTTCCTGCTTACCCTGCCCATCTTACAGAGTGCAGCATTGCCTGCACCGTATCGTTATTACGCACATCTCCTCCTGTAAGATAGACCACTTCCATTACCGAATCGCTCTGGTCCATAAATACGATTCCGTAATCGTCTTCATTGGAAAAGAAGGCGCAGGGGATGTCATTGATGGTTTCTGTTTTTTCTACGGTATAGCCTTGCTGAGCCATGGCATCCTGTGCCACCTCAAATAAAGAACTGTAATTGCCCTCGGCAAGCTCCGCGTCGATTTCCTCCTGGGTGTAACCATCTGTCAGGTTCATGGACATAGCAACCAGGATGGCATTCTGGTCGGAGGACATTGCGGCGAAGTAAATATCGTTTGCCTGATCTTCCTCGTCCAAATCCACAGATTCCCAATCCGATGGAAGATACAGCTCAAATTCCCCTCTCACCTGAACCCAGCTTCCTGTGTATCCCGCCTGGGACTCCTGGAAATCAGAGGTGTCAGAACTTCCATTTCCTCCTGGAATCCCCGGTACAGTTGTGGCAGTTCCAATGTCTGCAGAGCTTCCAGATGCAGGAACCCCCACAGGTGCCCCCTCACTTAACATATAAGCATTCTGCTTCACAAAATCAATTTCTGCGTTCATCTGCTGAAATTCGGCAGCCACGGCTTCGTCCTCTGTGTAGGCCTGGAAATCAGTGGGGAAGATCATGAAATAATTCATCACCGAATCCTCACTGAATCCGATATAGGTAAAATCCGGCAGCTCGGAAAAATCGTGATTGATGGTGCAGGACAAGGTAAACAGTTTGCCGCCGTCCTCCCCATATTTTTCCTGCCATTTCTCATGGCTTGCCTTGTGATAAAAGGCTGCAGAATTGTCCGTTGTCACAATTTCAAATTTCCCCTGCCAGTCAGCAGGAAGGGTAACTGCAACTTCCTCAAAATAATAGATCAGGGATCCGTCCGACAGCACGTTATCCGTATACGCCATCAGATCCTGGGAGCTGTCCGCCCCGTAAACATTGCCGGAAAACAGCATGGTTCCCATGCAAACTGCGGTAATTGTCTTTCTCCATGATTTTTTCATTTCTACACGCCTCCTTCATGTTATATGATATATGGATTAAATAAGCCCCTCATCCCGGATTGGAAGAACCACATTTTCCAGTGCATATCGCAGCTTGGGATGATGGATCACAAAGTGAATGGACGGTGCCTTATTCTTGGAAACCATGCACCATTTTTCCTGGTGACAGGTAATCTGGATATTATGAAAGCCCTTGACCTTTGTAAAAGAAAACTGATAGTTTTCATGCGTCCTGGCATATTCCTTTGCCGCTTCCACGCAGGTCATATATTCCTCATAGGTAAGCACAACATCCTTTTCCAGAAAACACTCTGCCAGCGGAAGCATCACCGGATATTTGTCATACTCCTCTTTTGTCACCTGGGACAGCTCATCCGAAACCGGGCTGTGAGCCAGTATGGTTTCCATCCGTTCACGCTCCCTGGCATATACTTTAAGAATTCTGGAGCACTTGGCTTTCTCCATCTGATTCTTCCCAAGAAGCTCTTTCAAAAGCTCCTCTGGCATTACAAACAGCGGCGGTGCTGCCAGAATCCTTCTGCGCCTGCCCTCCACGTGACTGTCCTTTTCCAGGAAATCGAAAAGACCTTCTCTTTTTTCCTCCCTGTAAATTTCCATCAGAAGATGTGCCTTTTTCAGCAGATATTCTGTGTTTTTCCTGCAGATCTCCACCTCTTCCCTGCGGCTGGTCAGATAATAGTGGGCGGTGTCATGGTGTCCGCTAATGCAGTCCCCTGTCATTGCCGCCTGACCTGAGGTGTAATGGAGATGGCAGTAGACCTTGTTCTGAATCCCCTTCAGATAATACGGGGAAATCTGCCCGGTCATATAAAGAGGAATCCAGTTTTCCAGCCCCAGCATCATGTCCTTCATAGGCCGCTCCACGTCATGGATAATGTGAATGTGAAGCCCTTTTTTCAGAACCATGGCAAGGCCAAACATATATTTCTTTGCAAATTCCTCATCCTGAGCCATGTCCTCCACAGGCATGTCGCAGCACAGATGCAGCGGCTCCATAGATTTAGATAATACTGTGTGCTTCAGAAAATCCAGCTCTCCCTCCCGCATTTCCTTCAGTCCATAGTATTGTCTGGAAACTGGAAGCTGGAAAGGTACCTTAGGTACCTTGAAGCTGTCAAAATGAATGGCCCGTATGTAATCATCCAGGTTAAATTCATCCATTTTCTGCAAAAAGCCGGATATGTAATCCATTGTCTCAAATTTTCCCACACAAAGCCAATTCTGCAAAAGGAGAAAGGAATTCTCCGGATGCGTCAGTGTCTCATTGTCACAGCCTGTCAGTGCAGCAATTTTGCTTAGCTCCTCCTGACCGGAAAAATTCCTTACAATATATCCGCATACATTTTCTGCAAAGCCCCGGACATCTGAGGGTGTTCTTTTTCCTGTTCGGATCTTGGAAATATAGGACGGATCATAGTGCAGGGCAGATGCCATTTTGGATACATTGATTTCCAGTTCCCGAAGAAGAATATCAAACTTTTGGTAATAAAAAATCTCTGTTTTTTCTTCCTGCTTCAAGGCTGCCAAAAGAGCCTCCAAAGCCCTTTCCTGATCTATTTTCTTTCCTTTTTGCTCTGCAGTCAGGGCAATTCCTGCTGCAAGCTTTTTCAGATAATCACTGTCTGCACCGGGAATACGTTCGCCCTTTCGGTATCGGCTGAGAATGGTTTCGGAAATACCGCTGTTTTTGGCAAGCTCCCTGCCGCTGCAGGAAAGCTCTTCCATATATAAATTCAACTGCTCCTGAAATGTCACCTTATACTAACCTCCTCCCAGAAAAGCTCTGCATTCTCCAAGTCATAAAGCTCTGTTTTACCCTGATTCCTCCATTCCAGGCTTTTGCCATTCAGCTGAAAGGATACCGTTGTATTATCCGGAAAGAAAAAGGAAATGACATCATATTGATCCGTTACAAAAATGTCTGTCCTGTCACCAATCCGAATCTGAAGAAAGGCATCTACAGCTGTCCTGATTTCATCCGGGGAAGTAAGCTTCGTCACCGTTAACAATCCTTCCGTGTCCTTTCTGAATTCTATTTCGGAGGGCAGCACCTTTTGCATATCCTTCATCTGGCTGCTGCCAGGCACCTCATAAAGATAAGCTCCGGTGAGAGTGCTTTTTTCCTCTGGTAAGCTTTGAGAAGCCTTGCTTCCTGTCGTAATGCAGCACATAACTGCAAAAATGAAAAAAATGATCCGAGCCATTCTGGTGTCCTCCTTTCTTTGTACTTAGCAGGTAACTGCTCAATACCTTAATAGCTACTTTCAGTATACACTATAAATCTGTCCTATAAAGCAAATTGCCACATTTGTCTATGACAAATGTGGCAATCCGTTAGTATGACTGACTCTCAAGAGGACGTCCATCCAGTACGGTCTCTACCAGCTCATCCCCTTTATAGCTTAATTTCAGTGAGAAGAAGGGAACATCCTCATTCAGAAGCTTCAGAAAAATCTTATCCCCCTCCCACAATCTCAGATTCCAGATCTCGTCCTTAGGAATCCATTTCAGTTTCCCCTCGTCGCATTCCTTCATGGTTCCTGTAAAACCATCTGCAGTATAAAGGCACATGTATTCCGTGCCGTAGCCCTCCTGTGAAAAAGTGACGATCCCGCGGAATTTCCAGGAGGTAAGGGTATAGCCCGTCTCCTCAAAAACCTCCCGGAGCATACACTCCTCCGGGCTTTCTCCCTCTTCAAAATGGCCTCCCACGCCAATCCATTTCCCCTTGTTCACATCATTCTTCTTGGAAATGCGGTGCAGCATCAGATACTGCCCGTCCTTTTCCAGATAGCATAAGGTGGTAAGGGGGCTTCTCTTTGCTTCTGTCTGTGCCATCATCTGATTCCCTCCGGATAAGTGACTCCCTCAGGAAGAGGATCCCACTCATTTAAGCCAAGGCTCTGTTTAAACTTGGCCTGCTCCAGGGTAAGGCTTGGAGGATCCTCCTGCAGATATTCCATAAGCTCGTCAATTCCCTCTCTTGTCACATTATTGACCATGAAAATCCGCTCGCAGCCTGCATTGATCAGCCACTGCTTTACCATGGGGATATTGGCGTAGGGGGAATCAATCTTGGTGATGATGCCGATAAGGGGACGCAGGATAAAGGAACGGCAGCTTGCCCCAAACAGATTGAACGGCTCATCTGCTGCCTGCACGATTGCCACCACGTCTGCCTCAAAGGAAAAGCAGGCAAGTCCCACGCTGAACCGCTTGGACTCCGCATATTCCCCCGGAGAGTCAATGGTATCATCATTGGAATTGGTGTATTGCGTTTTTATATAATGAAGCTCCTCGCCTTTCAGCGCCTGTGTCAGTGAGGTCTTGCCGGCTTCGCTTCTGCCCATCAGAAAAATCTTCTTCATCTATCTCGTCCCTTATCTTTAGCTATACTCTTTACTTAACTTTTATGAACTGTGCACACCTTAAAGCCAAGCTCCTGGTCAAAAAAGCGCACAACCTCTTCTACCGCAGTCTGCACCTGTGACAGTCCGCCTGTCAGGATCAGGGAGCCGCAGAAACGGTCCATAAACCCGATCTGCACATCCGCACTCTTCATGGCAACGTCCGCTGCCACCACAACTGCCTCCCAGGGGGTAAAACGGATCAACCCGATGGCTTCCCCTGTATGGTCCTCCCCCTCATGAACCCCGATATGAAGTCCCAGATTCTCATAAATGCAGGACTGGGAAGGGCTGATCACGTGGGCCAGGCAAACCTCCTTGCCGGGAACACGCACGCGGGTCATGCGCAGCTTCTTCCCCTTCAGGTGCTCATAATCATCATGGAACAGCATTTCCAGCAGTTCTTCCTTCGTTATTCGCTCCATGCCCATACTTCCTATCGCTTCGTAATATTGCAGACTACATATCCTAAGGAATCACGGAAATAATCCACGATCTCTGTCATAGCGGACATTACATCGGAAATCTCTCCTGTGATGATCAGGGTTCCTGTGAAACGGTCTGCAAAGCCAAGATATACGTTGCCGCTCTTTACCGCAATGTCAGATGCGATAACTGCGGACTCCGGCGGTGTCATATTCATGATGCCGATTGCAGAGGAACGGTAATCCAGCTGAGGATTCAGTCCTAACTTCTGATAAATAATCGGTGCCGGGCCTCCCATTACATGGGCAAAGGTAATCTCCTTACCTGCCACAGTCTCCTGTACGATTCTAATCTGTTCTCCATGATCATTTGCCATTTATAGAATGCCTCTCTTTCGAAAAAATCTCTTCACATACTATTTTTAATTGTACCATTTGCTCCATAAAATAGCAAGCATCAGCCTTCGCTTTCAGCAATTTTTTCAAAATAAAATGGTGACATCTTACCCGTAGTGTGATAAAATAACTTTCGCTTCAAAAACAAGAAAAAATGAAGCCATTTTATATGAAACTTTTAGTACAGATTTTTTGAAAAAGAAGGGGTTTAGAATGGAAAAAGACATGACCAAAGGCAAGCCATTGCCTGTGATCCTGAAATTTGTGCTTCCGCTTATTATCGGAAACATTTTTCAGCAGCTTTATAATATGGCGGACACGATTATCGTAGGCCGTTTCGTAGGTGCCGATGCCCTGGCGGCAGTTGGCTCCACCGGAACCATCATGTTCCTTGTAGTTGGCTTTGCACAGGGAATCACCGCCGGGTTCTCGGTACTCACCGCCCAACGGTTCGGCGCCAAGGACGAAGAGGGAGTGAAGGTCAGCGTTGCCAACGGAATCCTTCTGTCCCTGATTTTTACCGTAGCCATCAGTGCTCTCAGCATGATCAGCATGCACGGTTTGCTGAAATTGATGAACACGCCGGACAATATTTTCCAGGATGCCTACACATACATCATGATCATCAGTGCGGGAATCATTGCCACTATTTTTTACAACCTGTTTTCCTCCTACCTGCGTGCAGTGGGAAACAGCCGGACTCCGCTGGTCTTCCTGGTCTTTTCCGCAGTGCTGAACGTGATTCTGGACCTGGTATTCATTATCAACTTTAAGATGGGAGTTGCAGGGGCTGCCAGCGCCACCATACTTTCCCAGGGAATCTCCGCGATCCTTTGCCTTGTCTACATTTACACAAAAATGCCTGCCCTTGCGCCGAACAGACACCACTGGAAGCTTCATAGCAAGGAGAGCCGCCACCAGCTGGCTATGGGAATCCCCATGGCTCTTCAGTTTGCCATCACCGCTTCCGGAACCATGGTGATGCAGTCTGCTATTAACCTGTTTGGCTCCACAGCAGTGGCCGCGTTTACAGCTGCCAACAAGGTGCAGAACCTGGTTACACAGGGAATGATCGCCATGGGACAAACCATGGCCACCTACAGCGGCCAGAACTTCGGCAAGGGTGATATCCCCCGTATCCGCCAGGGTGTGAAGGCTGCCCTTCAGGCCTGTATCGTATACTCTATCGGTGCCGCCATTCTTGTGTGCCTGCTTTTAAAGCCTGCACTGGGACTGTTCTTTACCGGAGATGTGGACATGAGCGCCATGCTTCCCTGGGCGAAAACCTATGTGTACTTAAGCGTGATCTTCTATATTCCGCTTAGCACCATCTTCGTATTCCGAAATACCATGCAGGGATGCGGCTACGGCTTCCTTCCTATGATGGGCGGTGTGTCCGAGCTGATCGCCAGACTGGTGGTTGCCATGATCTCCATGGCTCTCACAAGCTACCCGCTTGCCTGCTTCTGTGACCCGGCAGCCTGGTTTACCGCAGCTGTCTTTACAGGTGTTTCCTATATCTTTGTTATGAAGGATATTCGGAAGAAGTATGAAATAGCCTGATTAATTTTCCAGCGAGAAAATGTACTCCAGCGGCAGCAAATGAATCTCTTCATAAATTTTCGTTTGGCTTTCTTCGCCAGCTTTTCCATCGTTCCCGGGTGCGGGAACCTTGATGCGAAAGGCTGGCTGTTTTATTGTCTGAATATAATATTGTTCCGGGGTTCCCATCCCTTTGAATTTCTTCCCGGAAGACTGTGAGCCTGGTTCCCGTTTCAGATGATAGGACGAGGATTTCTGCATATGTCTGGCAAGACGGTACGACCTTGGCAGACCTCCCATCCCCTGTTCGCTGTGATAATACACGATTTCCCTGCCGGCCTGTCCGAAAGTGAGAAGCCCTCTGCCTCCGTATTCCTGCATGATCCGGATCAGTGCCTTCGTCTCATTCTCGCTGGCAGGCTCCTCTCCCATCCTGGAACGAATGTAGTGGACAGTGGGGAAATTATGACAAATGTCCACGCCCCGGGCATTGTACCCGAAATCTTTCGCCGGAATGCTCTGCATCCGAAGCATCTGCCGGTAAATGGGATTTCGGATCATGGAAAAACCGCTCTGGTTGATCTCATATCCATCCGGATTCAGAAGGGGAAGAAAACAGATCCGGATCTTGTCCAGCAATTTTTTCACCTCGTAAAATTCTTCCAGCTGCCAGCCGCATTCATAAGCCCGGCAGTACTCTTCTGCCATCTGAATCAAAAGCCGGGGAAGCAGGTTCTGGGTTCCGTCAATTCCAGCCACGCAAAAAATCATCTGCGCTCCGTTTCCCACCTCTAACATAGGAATCAGCCTGTCATCATGGCTGTTTCCCACTGCGCGAAACTGGCAAAAGCCGCTGTAACGGCCAGCAAGCTCCCATAATGTGTAGTAGAGCTTTTCATATGTATGATTTTGTTCTTTTGGCATAAATTCTGCCCGCATATTCTACCTCCTGCAGCGGAGGAAAATCTCAGGCAGTATTGCATTTTCCGTACCAGCCTGTCCCCCGCCGCAATAGTATTATATGCAAAAAGGCAGGTCAAAATGACCTGCCTTATCATACTTAGTTCTCTCTTTTTCTCTTTCTTACCAGAACATATCCGCCTGCTACAAGAGAAAGACTTGCAAGCATCATCATGGTTGCAATCGGAGAATTGTCGGCTGTTCTTGCATTGCTTGCAGAAGAAGAGCCTGTAGAACTGTCATCTCCGCTATAGTTCTCAGGATCTGTGGAATCACTGCCGTCTCCGGAGCCGCCATTATAGCCGTCTCCACTGCCGCTTCCATCTGTACCGGTTGGAGTAATCGTGCCGGACGGTGTTACGGTGAACTCAATTGCCTTGGAGTAGAATTTCTGCTCCAGAGCCTCCTGTACGCCGGAAACAGCTACCCAGTCAGTGCCGTTGTATATGTACTTCTGGAAGAAGATATACATGGTAAAGGTCTTGGCATCCTTGATACCGTATTTGTTTCCAATAGAGAAACTCTTCTCATATCCGCTGCGGATATTATCCTTATTCACACTCCATCCATAAGGTACCCATTTGGTATCTCCCTTAACCGGATTGGTATTCTCGGTTCCTGCACCAACAACCTTGAAGTTGTACATAGTCTTCGGATAGAATGCCAGCGGCTCCTCAAGACCGGTTACCTTGCTGTCTGTTACAGGAGGAGTAAGGGCCGGACGTGTGGTCGGAGTCGGTTCAGCCGGTTCCTCTGTTGGTGTTGCCTTGGCATCCAGAGTCAGTACAAGAGGTTTCTCAGCCTCCACGCCCTTGGAATCTACGCCATAAACTACAACCTTAATATCTGTATCATATGCAACACCTGTAAGCTGTACCTCAACTTTCGTTGCGATATCTCCTTCTGCCACATTGTTGTTCTTCACATCTTCAAAGCTTGGAGTATCTTCTGATTTCTTCACCCAGGTTGCGTAATATTTACCGCCCACACCAGCATCATTGGTAGTGAAGCTCAGGTCTACAGTATGATCATACGCTGTATTCCAGGCCAGGGACTCTGCTTTCAGTTTCATACGTTCAACAGTTGGTGTTTTCACTTCTTCCAGCTGTCCAGTAGTTGTATTAACTGTATATTTATCAGTGTCCAGGTAATGTACATGCTCCAGTACATTCTCCATAGTGGTGTAAGCATTTCCATCTGCATCCTTGCCGATTGTGACAAATGCTTTCACTACATCTGCATCGCTTCTTCTCACCTGCAGGTTTGCAGTATCTGAAAGAACTCCCGTAGCTGCAATATATGCATTCTCACCGCTCAAAACGATACTGTTCTCGTAATTCACTCCATCATCGTAGTTTTCGCTGACGATCACATTGCCAGATACACGGATTTCACCTTCACTGTAAATTGCTCCGCCCTTATCCATCGACTGGTTGTCCGTGATGATACCGCCGCCAAGACCAATACTTCCGCCCTGGTTGTAAATTGCAGAGCCAGGCGCGCTGGTACGGTTGCCTGTTAAGGTAACACCGTCAGACATTCCGAAATATCCCTTCTCAAGAGAAACAATAGAACCTGTTGCATCATCTGCGGAAGAGGCATCTACGGTCAAAGATAAAACTGTATCCCCATTCTTGCCTGTGCCAAACTGAAATGCGGTGTTCTCCCCCTGAACCATAAACATATCATCCAGGAATCCATCTGCACGCTTGATCACAGTACCGTTCTCTGCTGCTGCGATGGACACATTCCGGCTGTCAGAGATCACGATGGTATCGGAAATCTCAATGGTACCTGTCACAAGAATCTGGGAAGGAGCCGCATTCTTATCTGCGTTGGCCGGTGCCATCAAAATTGCATCTGCCAGAGTCTTGCACTCGGTCTGATTGCCCTCTGCATCCTGGAAATAAATCTTGCAGGTGGAAGTCTCTTCCTCTGTTCCAGCCTCCTCTGCCTGTGTGGCAATGCCAGCTTCTCCGGCTTCCTGAGTCTCTGCATCTCCGCTTTCGAATCCGTCTGCCTGGCTGCTGTCGGTGCTCTGATCTGCTGCAGGAGTATCTGTCTGATCCTGGGATGGTTCCTGCGTGGCGGCATTATCTGCAGTGTTATCCTCTGCTGGCGCTTCTGCCGGTGTCTCCGCTGCGGCATCCCCTTCTTCTGCCGGAGCAGCGGTATCCTGAACAGGCTCTGCAGCCTCATCTGACTCCACGGCAGCTGCTGTATCGTCTGTTGTCACGGTCTGGGCATCTGACTCTGCGAACGCCATAGTTGCCGGAGCCATTCCGGCAGCAAGAGTTCCAGCCATGATCAACGCTAAAATCTGCTGTTTTTTCATTTCAAAAAGTCCTCCTTATAAACGAGTCCCCCGTATTAAGTATTAACATCGAAGTCCAGTATAACATATTTCATTTCAAAAATCAAACTTATGGGCGAATCTGTCCATTTCCATAAATGATATATTTCGTAGAAGTAAGGGCCAGAAGTCCCATTGGGCCGCGGGCGTGAAGCTTCTGGGTGCTGATTCCGATCTCTGCTCCGAATCCGAACTCAAAACCATCAGTAAAACGGGTGGAAGCATTTACATACACTGCTGCCGCATCCACCTCATCCAGGAATTTCTGAGCGTTGTTGTAGTCCCGGGTGATGATTGCCTCTGAATGTCCGGTATTGTAGCGGTTAATATGGCGGATAGCTTCCTCCACAGAACCAACCACTTTAATAGAAAGAATATAATCCAGGTACTCGGTTCCCCAGTCCTCCTCCGTAGCAGAAACCGCATCCGGAATCAGTGCTTTGGCTGCTTCATCCGCACGCATTTCTACATGCTTGGTGCGAAGCCGCTCTGCCAGAACCGGAAGGAACGCATCCTTCACTTTCTCATGAACCAGAAGGGACTCGCAGGCATTGCACACGCCCACTCTCTGGGTCTTGGCATTCATCACAATGTCTGCCGCCATGTTAAGATCCGCGCTCTCATCCACATAAATGTGACAGTTGCCTGTACCGGTCTCGATTACCGGGATGGTGCTGCCGTTTACAACCGCCTTGATCAGTCCCCGGCCGCCTCTTGGAATCAGTACATCCACGTACTCGTTCATTTTCATAAACTCTGCGGTGGTCTCTCTGGAAGTGTCCTGGATCAGCTGGATGGCATTCTCTGTAAGATCCTGGGCTTTCAGGGCACTGCGGATACAGTCCACAATGGCAGTATTGGAATGGATGGCATCGCTTCCGCCTTTTAATATCACAACATTGCCGGTCTTAAAGCAAAGGGCAAAAGCATCTGCGGTCACATTTGGTCTGGCTTCATAAATGATTCCGATTACACCGAGGGGAACTCTTTTCTGACCGATCATCAGTCCGTTAGGACGTTTCTTCATGCCGGTTACTTCCCCAATAGGGTCGTCAAGAGCCGCTACCTGGCGCAGACCCTCTGCCATTCCCTCTATTCTCGCTTCCGTCAGCATCAGACGGTCCACAAGGCCTTCCGGCATATGGTTGCGTCTGCCGTTCTCTACATCTATGGCATTGGCCGCAAGCAGCTTATCAGCGTGTGCCACAAGGCTGTCTGCCACTGCTTCTAAGACTTGATTCTTCTTCGCAGTGCCAAGATTGCGAAGAATCACTTCCGCTTCCCGGGCATTTTCGCCCAGAGTCTGCAGCATTTCATTCATTTATAAGTCCTCCCTTCGGTAAGGCATTCCTGTAAATATTGCTTTGCGTCACAATGATCTGCGGGCAGATATCGGTCGGCTCTGTGGGAACCTGATCCAGGATCTGGAAATCAAAGGCAACTGCAACCCGCTGAGTATCCGGATGCTTCTCCAGAAAACGGTCGTAAAAGCCTCCGCCGTATCCCACTCTGTGGTTCTCACGGTCAAAGGCCACTCCCGGCATGATCATAAGGGCATCCGTCCAGTCCACAGTCTCTCCCTCTGTAGGCTCCGGAATTCCGAAATATCCAGGAGCGAGCTGGGAGAAATCTGTCAGGCGGTAAAAGACCATGTCCTTTCCCACCACCTTGGGAACTGCCACTTCCTTGCCGGATTTCCAGGCTTCCTCAATAATAAACCTTGTCATGACCTCATGATTGTAATCTGCATAAGCCATAACGCGGTCTGCCTGCAAAAATTCCGGAAGCCGGATCACGCGCTCGGTCAGCTGGCGGCTCCATTCTTCCACCTGCTCATCGGCGCACTGCTTCCTGGCTGCAAAAATCTGTTTTCTAATGAGTCTTTTTTCTTCCATATTTTTCTCCAAGGTTCACAATGGTACCATCGGCTTCCTTGATGTCAATATTGTCAAGCTGGTTGCGCAGGTTCATCTTGATAGTGGCAATATACTCCTTGCGAAGCTTCGCCTGCTCAATTTTCTCTTCCTCTGTAAGACCAACACTCTGTGCCTTGTGATGAAGGGTGTTGATCCGATCAATCATTTTACTGTCCATATTATACTCCTCTTCTATTTATAATCTGTAATACACTTATAACAATTTCTCTATATAATCTATCAGGTAAAACTCTTCCTGCTTCTTTCCTACGAAAAGGGTGCCGCATTTATCCCCCTCCACAATACGGTGGATGTTATGGAAGTCACCGCCGTTGGCGATCACCATATCCGTGCCTGCCGCTGTGGCAATTCTGGCTGCGGTCAGCTTGGTGGCCATGCCGCCGGTACCAACTTTGCTTCCGGTGGAGCCTTTTCCCATGTTCAAAAGCTTGTCATCCAGCTGCTCAACTGTATCAATAAACTCCGCCTCCGGATTGGTATTGGGATCATCTGTGAAAAGCCCGTCTATATCGGACATCAGAATCAGAAGATCTGCACCGATCAGGGCTGCTACCACTGCGGAAAGGGTATCGTTGTCTCCGAATTTCTCCAGGGACTGCAGCTCGTAGGTGGAAATAGAGTCATTCTCATTTACAATGGGGATTACACCCATAGACAAAAGCTCATTGAAGGTATTCTCCGCATTCTTACGGTTGGCATTGTTTACCATGGTGTTCTTGGTCATCAGGATCTGGCCTGCCATCTGGTTGTACTCTCCGAACAGCTTCTGGTAGATCATCATCAGCCTGGCCTGTCCCACAGCTGCACACGCCTGCTTCTGGCGGGACTCCTGAGGCTTCTCCTTAAAGCCAAGGGCTGCCGCGCCCACTGCAATGGCTCCTGAGGATACCAATACCACATCCTTGCCCTGGTTGCGAAGATCTCCCAGCTCTCTTACCAGTACCTCAAGCTTGCGCAGGTTCAGTCTGCCTGTCTGCGGATGGGTAAGGGAGGAACTGCCGATCTTGATTACCACACGTTTTTTCTCTTTCAGTCTTTCCCGGTAATTCATTGTTCTAGTCAACTCCGTTAATCGTTAATGTAATAAAAAAATAATAACCCTTTTGGCAACTGTTCAGCACCTTCACAGTTACCTTTTTGCTACTTATCTTACATCATTTTTCTTCATTCGTCTATAATTTTGGATAATGGATGAATAATTTCAAAAAAAATTCACATTTTCCAAAAAAAATTAATATAAATGCTTCTGGGGGCAGGCTCTAGGGCCTGTTTGAAAAAGGCTCTAACCTCATATAAACAAAACAGGGATCTCAGGGCGCGGCATAAACACGCACTTATCCCTGAAATCCCCCATTCTCTTATTTACTATTACTATAAAAATCCTGGTTGGCAGCCATGAATTCTGTCACTGCAAAGTCACAGATCCTACAGAATCATTGAGCACGATCTCTACCCAGGTCTTGCCGCGGTTCAGCTGGATCTCCTGGCCGTTGGAATCATAGTAATGGGTAGTACCCCACTGGGAATCCTTACTCCAGGTAATATCGATTGCCTTGCCTCTGGTAATGTATTTGCCGCTGCCGCCGGACTGGGTATCAATGTTCAGATAGCCATTGGCATCATAAGCCTGATAGCCGGAATACTGAAGAATAATGTTGTCACAGGTCAGCTGCTGTCCTGTCAGCTGGTCCACATGAGGTGCATTAAACTGGAAGCGGCTGTATTCCTTGGTCTCGGCATTGTATTCAAACCAGGGATGATTGTCCCAGAAGTTATCCAGCTTCACAAGGGTCGCCGATGCTCCTTCATCCAAAGTAATCTCTGTTCCCTCCGGCGCAAACTGATAATGTCCGGTGTAGCCCTCCGGATACTGCTGGCTGTAGCCAAGGCTCTGGATTCCTGCCTGAAGGTGGGCTGCATCTGTGTAGGCATTGTGAGGTGCCACACGGTCTGTAGTCCGGTAATAGGCATTTCCAAGAGTCAGTCCGTTCAGATTATCGATCACATGCTGATCCAGATACTGAAGTGCATACACAGCCTGTCCATAATGTGCGTAAATGGCATCAAATTCATTGGCGTAGAAAATATAATAATCACGGCAGCTTCGCACAGAGCCGATTCTCTGCAGATTATCGTAATCCTCGATGACCGCCATAAGCCTGGTAATGCCGCCCTCCACAGGTGCTTCATAAATAACCCCGGCATTTCCGGTACCGCTCTGGGGTGCACCGTTGGTATCATTGCCCAGCATGACTGCAATGGGGCGTCTTCTTCCAACGCTCTCAGGCACATCCTCTCCGGTCAGATAGCTTGTCACCTGCATTTCCAGATTGTCTTCTGCCTGTACGCTTACGGCTGAACCAGCCAATGTGCAGGAAATCAGCACGCCTGCAAGAAATTTCAGCATTTTCTTCTTCATGTCTTTTCCTCCTTACGCTGTCAACAAATCTTCATCCTAATACGGCGAATATTAAACAGCTGCTATATTGACTTGTCTTAATTTTTACCGTATTAGAGCCTGTTTGAAAAATCATTCCTGCAATCTGCACGCCCCACTTTGCGGTATA
>ERZ1106915.346-NODE-346-length-71892-cov-17.810836_pt1 | contig 71892 bp, 81 predicted proteins | sample MGYA00403653_ERZ1106915 | MGnify/ENA primary metagenome ERZ1106915 (study PRJEB35170, sample SAMEA104062404) | human gut metagenome | biome: human gut; feature: human-associated habitat; material: faeces | place: Denmark | collected 2012-06-06 ...
TGCAAGCGTTCCAGTTGGGTGCAGATGAATATTTGACGAAGCCGTGCAGAAAAGACCGACTTCTCGCCAGGGTATCCAATATTCTCAAAAGGTATGAAGGTCGTACCAACCTCATAGAGGGATTGGACTTCTTGTTGGACCAGCAGACCTACACACTTTATATTCATAACACCTCTGTGGTGCTTCCAAAAAATCAGGGAAAACTGTTGGTTGCTCTTTTGGCAAGTGGTGATGCACTGGTTACAACGGAGCAGCTTTGCATGGCACTGTGGGGAACTACGGAATACATAGATGAAAATGCCTTGCAGGTTAACCTGACCCGGTTGAAAAAAACGATGTCCGCCCTTGAAATGAAGCAGCGAATCGTTGCAGTTCGAGGAATGGGCTACCGTTTGGAAGCGGAGGTGTCTCTATGAAGCAGCTTTGGCACATGATAGAACGGTACTACCCCTGGCTTCTGTTGCTGCTGGGCGTGGATTGCTTTTGCGCTGTCATTCTTTGGATTTCTGACATTCAGGCATTTCAAACCTTGATCGGGTTAGTAGTTCTGACGAGCATCCTTTTGTTTTCAGCGATTCTGTTTGTACTAAACAAGAGGGAGAACACCCACATGGAACTGTTCCGGGATTTCCTCAGTGATCCTACCATCTGCAATGAAGAACGGCTGCTCAGTGCCATTAGTCAGAAAGAAGGAGAATCTGTCCGATTTTTGGCTTCGGTTTTACGGGAATACAAAAACGAGAGTAACAATATGGCGGATGCCCTACGGGACTATGAAGAATACGTGGAGGGCTGGGCACATGAAGCGAAAACGCCCCTATCGTTGCTGACCATGCTCTTGGATAACCGGAACGATGAAATCTCTCCTTCCCTGCAAGCAAAGCTGGATTATGTCCGCAGTCAGCTTCAGGAGGATGTCACGCAGATGCTGTACTATGCCCGGTTGAAGAGCAGTACAAAGGATTACCGATTTGAGGATGTCAATTTGAATGACTGCTTGGGTGAAGTTCTGGAGGACTATGCCCCACTTCTTGAAGAGAAGCAGTTTGTCATTCTCAACAAACTGCAATCTGAAACAGTCTATACAGACCGTAGAGGACTTCAGTTTATGTTGGGACAGATCGTTAGCAATGCCATCAAATATAGCAGCGATAGTCCCATGCTTACGATTTCCATGATACATTCGGAGACCGCAGATATCCTTTCTGTTGAAGATAACGGCATTGGCGTAAAAAAATATGATCTGCCGTACATTTTTCAAAAGGGCTTTACCGGGGATTCTACTGACAGCAGAAAGAAGGCTACCGGTATGGGACTTTACCTGGTTAAGAAGATGGCCGACGATCTAAATCTTCATCTGGAAGCTACTTCCCAGTGGGGAAAGGGCTTCAAGATTGTCATCTTCTTTCCTAAATTGAGATCCAACGGAGGGAAATAATATAAACAGAAAAACGCCCGCAGGATTTTCTCCTGCGGGCAGCGTGTTGTCAGCTATCCAAAGGCTTGTATTCTGTTACAGTTTTCAGATAGGTTTCGGGATCGCCATTCAATATCAAGTCAGCATATGCTATCGGGTCATTGTAGATCAAATAATCCAACTCTGACCGCTGATACATATTGTCTGCAATCTCGTTCTCAACAGCGATAGTGTCAATCGCAATCATTCTGCCGTCCCTGAATTTCAGTTCCACACAGCAATTATCCATAGTGTAAGCACAAGATATTAAGGTTTTCATGGTATGTCCTCCATAATTCGAAATATAAAGCGAAAATCCCGTCTGACTTCCTGTTAGAAATCAGACGGGATTTGTCCGTATGCACCCCGGAAACCGTCAGCTAACAGTTGATAAGTAAATTAGTTCCTTATCACTGTTAAGCCAAGGTTTTCCGGGGCTTTTTTTGCCCTAATCCGGCTGCACAGAGTATTGGAAAAGTCAAAACGAACCGTAGGTAGTCCTGCAAAGACAACCACTGTCAAAAACAGCATCCGAAACTGTCTGACTGTGTTTCAGAATGACCCGAAGCTGGAAGGCGCAATCCGCTACAATATTCTGACGGAGCGCATTGATATTTCTAAGCATATATGATGGCATTCTGGTTTATGATCATGAAACCGCCATGTATCATTTAGGAAATGGGCATGCTACATCTTTTAACAGATGGAAAGGAAAATGATTTGCTACATCAACTGTACCGACTTATCACTTCCTCAATTCCGGAACCAGATTGCTGTAATACGCTGTCTTACCTGACAACACATCGTCATAGAATCCCTGCTTCCAGTCAGCAATAGATTGGAGCAGGGATTCTTCTTTCTTATTTATAGTAGACAAGTCAATACATACCCCCCATATGTAATTCGTGCCATTTTCCGTCGTTTCGTGCCAAACCAATTGAAAAATAGATGGATTTTTATATAATGATTTTAACAAATGAAGGAAAAAATCAAACAGGAAAGGAGGAGATTCGTGTATTGCATTGCTGTATTGATTGATAAAGGACAAAAGGGAGAGGACTATGCAGAATATATTTTGAACTACTGCGCCGATAGAAAGATATTTCCCCTGGTTCAGATCTATCAGGATCAGGAAAAGTTTTTTGGAGAAATACAAAAAACAATACCGTCCATTGTGCTTCTGGCACTTCAGGGAGTAGCAGGGCTGAATGCTGCGGAGCACCTCCGTTCCCTGCATCCGAAATGCAAAATGATCTGGTGCAGTGATCTGGATTTTTCCCTTCATGCATTTAAACTGCGTGTGGAATATTTTTTTATGGAACCCGTGGAGGAACAGAAGCTCTGGGAAGGGCTTACGGCATGTTTCGGACGCAGGTGATTATATTTATTTTAGTTCAGGAGGAAGATGATAATGAAAAAAAGGGCTATGATTATTGCGATGATGGCAGCCATGCTTACGGTTGCCTCTGACTGCACGGTGAAGCTTCTCCATGCAGAGGAAACACAGACCAAGGAAGCACAAGCTGAAGACTCTCAAAGCGAAGGTACATCCCAGCTTCCAATAAAAGCACTTTCCCCCAAGGTAGTGGAAGAAAATCCTTATATGGCAAAAAGTGATTCCAACATTCATCATGACTGCTACAATACCGACTCTACAGATGAGGTGCTGCCGGTAGGTATCTATTCCGAGATCAATGTTTCCTACGAGAAGGTAAACGCAAACGCATCCCCGGCCATCTTTTTTGATTCCTACGGTCACGCAGTGGTTCCATTTCTTGGTGGCCTTGCTATCCGTGATATCAATGCAGATGAGACACAGACAGTGGGATATTTTTCCCCGAAGCAGCATGACGAAGGCGGCTATGTGATCCAGAGTTCCTACTCCTTCGTAGATGAGAGCAACCGAATCGTGTGTCCAACCAGCAACAATCATGTGCTGATGTTAAAAGCAACCGACGAGGAAGGAAACGTGCTGCCGGAATTTGAGAAGGTGTTGGATATCGACATCAAGGCAGCAGCAGAAGCGGCTCTTGGAAAAACACTGGATCAGAATCTTTTATCAGTAGTATTTGACTATGACGGGAATTTATGGTTTGCCACCGGCGGCTTCCGCATTTATCCGGACAGGGCGCAGCAAGGAGCAGTTGGATACATTTCCCGCAGTGCCATTGATGCAATCTTAAACGGAGAGGAAGTGGATCTGACAGACTCTGTGTTTGTATATGAACTGACTCCGGGAGAGGGCGCAGAAAATGGCATTGCATCCTCCAAGGATGGCGCTGTGATCCTGACAAACCTGAACTGCTATCTGTTCCAGGCAGATAACGGTGTGCAGAAGGTATGGGAAACTTCTTATGAGAGCGTAGGCGCCAAGGAAAGCGCAGAAGGCGATGCTACTACAGGTGGAGGTCTTGCCTGGGGCGGCGGCTGTTCCCCTTCTCTTACAAAAGACCTGGTTATGTTTACCGACAATCAGAATCCGGTAAATCTCCTTGCTGTTGATATGAAAACCGGAGAAACCGTTGCCAGCCTTCCGGTTATCGATGAGCTTCCGGAGGACAGTCAGGTATCTGTGGAAAACTCCGCAATTGTATACGACAACGGTGAGGGAACGGTGAGTACCATTGTGTGCAACTGGTTTGGTGCCGGAAGTGCTGCTCTTGGAAAAGAGGACAGCGATTCTTCCATCCAGAGCTATGCCAACATTTATGATGTAAACTGGTTAAGCCAGGGAAATAAAATGATCATGCCAGGTGTAGAACGAGTGGATACCATCAAAACTGATGACGGCTATGAAATGAAGAGCATCTGGTGCAGAAGCGATCTGTCCGATACTTCCATGCTGAAGCTTTCCACTGCCACCGGATATATTTACGGTTATGTGCAGGATCTGGAAACTGGCATGTGGCAGTATATTATGTTAGATTTTGAGACTGGCGAGACCGTATTTTCAATGGATGTTTCCAGCAAGCCTGGCTACAACAACATGGCCATCGGCATGTATGCCGGAAACAGCGGAAATGCCCTTTATTGTCCGACCGGATATCTGGAGCTGTTAAGACTTCAGGACCGTTTCGTTTATCTGCCGGAAATGCCGTACCGCAAAGTGGATCTGGATCAGGCAATGCGAAATGTGCTTGGACAGGAAACCTTTGAAGCAGATGGCGGACAGGGAAATGTTATGGGCTGGCTGAATACCGTAACTGTTGAAAATGTGCATCCGAACACCACAGTGGCGCTGCGAGTGAAAGGTCTGTCCGGCAGCGCAGATGCACTGAAGCTTTACGGTTACGGTGCAGACGGCTCCCTTCAGGAAGTGCCTGCAGACCTGTGGCATATCCAGACAGAGGAGGGAGCGATTCCGGATACCTTATCTGAGGATGTACTGTATGAAATCCACGTTCTGGTACAGGATGGCGGTACATTCGACCTTAGCGAAAATGAGAAGGAAATCAAAGTATCCGTTGTTGCAGCTCAGTAAAAAGGGTGGAACTTTTTCAGAAAGATTCTGGCACTTATTAGTCCATGATGAAATTACCGGTGCAGTGTGAGTTTTATACTCATACTGTACCGGTGTTTTTATTATTTCAGAAACAGATGAAGCAGCTTCCGGGAAATCCGCCCGTAGGGCTGATAACGTATAGGCAGATCAATCCAGGTTTTTTTATCTACAATGCTCTTATAATGGGAAAAGGTTTCAAACCCTTTTTTACCATGATAGCTTCCCATACCGCTTTCTCCGAAGCCTCCAAAGGGCAATTCACTGGTTGCAAGATGAATGACTACATCATTGATACAGCCGCCTCCGAATCCGCATTCAGAGGTGACTTTGTTTATTATAGCCTTATCCTGTGCAAAAATATAAAGTGCAAGAGGATGAGCCAGGGAATTTATTTTATGGATAACCTCATCAATGGAGGTGAAAGTAAGCACAGGAAGCACAGGCCCGAAAATTTCTTCCTGCATTATGGCATCCTCGAAGGTAACCTTGTCCATTACAGTAGGTTCGATCTGCAGTGTTTCGGGTCGTATATTTCCACCGCAGATTACCTTCGAGGAATCAATTAATCTCTGAATACGGTCAAAATGCTTTTGGTTGATGATCTTTCCGTAATTTTTGTTATCCAGAGGTGCTTTGCCAAACTGCTTGCGGATCTGTTTTCGAAGCTGTTTTAGAAATTCGTCTTTTATTTCACTGTGGCAATAAACATAGTCAGGAGCCACACAAGTCTGTCCGCAATTCAGATACTTTCCAAATACAATACGTTTGGCTGCGAGCTTTAAGTTCGCAGATTTGTCTATAATACAGGGGCTTTTGCCCCCAAGCTCCAAGGTGACAGGAGTAAGATGCTCACTGGCCTTTCGCATAACCTCTTTTCCCACAGACTGGCTTCCTGTGAAAAAGATATAGTCAAAATGCTCCTGAAGAAGACAGGCATTTTCTGCACGTCCTCCCATAACAACTGCTACATGGTGCTCCGGAAAGCATTCCCGGATGATTTCACAGATAACAGCTCCGGTGGCAGGAGAATAAGCACTTGGCTTAAGGACAGCTGTGTTTCCGGCAGCAAGCGCATCTGCCAAAGGGTCAAAGGTGAGAAGAAACGGATAATTCCAGGGACTCATGATCAGTGAAACACCGTAAGGAGACGGCTTCTGGAAGCTTCGTGAATGAAATTGTGCAAGTGGTGTATGCACAGTTTTTTCTCTGGAAAGGGAACGGATATGCTTCAGCAGATAGGTAATCTCGCTGAGAACAAGACCGGATTCACACATGTAGCTCTCAAAGCTGCTTTTCCCAAGATCTGCCTTTAATGCAGCATCAATCTGCTCCTGATGTGCTTGGATGGAGGCCTGAAGCTTTTTCAATGCTTCAATGCGAAAATCAATATTAAGTGTAGCACCTGTATAAAAGAATTCCCGCTGCCTGCGGATGATATCCTGGATCGCTTCCTGTGTCATGGGATTTTCCTCGCATTATAAAATGTAGTATTGTTTAGAGTCCCTCTCCAGGGACGAGATCCTGTTTGAAAAAAGCGTTTTATGCTTCCGGCTGTTCTTTATCCGGCATCAGCATATAATAAAACTTCTCCAGCTCCCCGGCATCCATCAGTACCGGAACGGGATACAGAGGATTGGCTTCCTTGTCTGCATAATGGGACAATTTCGGAATATCCTCTTCCTGGATTTCCGGAATGAAATCCCCGATGCCAAAGCGGGCTTTCATATCCTTGATGGCCTGGATAAAGCCTGCAGCAGCTTCCTCCACAGGTGTTTCCGTGTCCGCAACGCCTGCCGCAACTGCTAAGGCTGCCAGCTTCTTGTGAATGGTTTTTCCGTAGGCTTCCAGAACATAGGGAAGAAGCACTGCATTGGCAAGTCCGTGAGGCACATTGTACTGTCCACCCAGGGAATGTGCTACTGCATGTATATAGCCCACATAAGATTTGGTAAAAGCACAGCCTGCAAAGTAGGAAGCGCGGAGCATATTCCGGCGGGCTTCCTTATTAGAGCCATCTGTGTATGCGGTATCCAGATTTTCAAAAATCAGCTTTACAGCATCCAGGGCATTTTTCCTGGTGCCTGGCGTGGTGGAATTGCCGATGTATGCCTCCACTGCATGGGTAAGGGCATCCATACCAGTAGTTGCGGTGATAAAAGGCGGAAGGCTTAAGGTAACCTTAGGATCCAGAACTGCATAGCGCGGAATCAACGGAAAATCGTTAATGGCATATTTGTGTCTGGTCTGCGCATCTACAATTACGGCGGCCAGCGTGGTTTCACTTCCGGTTCCTGCTGTAGTTGGAACAGCGATCAGAAGAGGAAGCTTCTTGTGCACCTTCAGAATTCCCTTCATCTTGGCAAGGGACTGACGGGGCTTGGCGACCCTAGCACCAACTGCCTTGGCACAGTCCATACTGGAACCGCCGCCGAAGCCGATAATGGCTTTACAGTTGTTTGCATGGTAAAGCTCAAGCGCTTCTGCCACATTGTCTGTAGTAGGGTTGGCTACTGTTTTGTCATAAAGGATATAAGAAATGCCGCTGTCTGTCAACGCCTTTTCCAGACGGTCGGTAAGCCCAAGCTGATGAATGCCTGCATCTGTGATGATCAGCACATTCTCGCATTTTTTCTTTTTCAGCATATCGGGAACTGCCTTCAGGCTGCCGATGATCTTCGGGTTTCGGTAAGGCAGAAAGGGAAGTGCGAACTTAAACACATTCTGGAAAATTCTGCAGTATATTTTCTTTACTGGATTCATAATAAAATTTCTCGCTTTCTTGTACGGTTTTTATCCTGAATGAAATTATATCATGGTTTCAAATATTGTAAAGATAAAATAATTTTAATATCAAGATAAATTTGCAGGCAGATTTCTCTTATCGACTGATGGGGGATTGTGTGTTATGATAATATAAAGATAAAGAATTGCGGGAGCTGCAAAACAGCGGAGCAATTCGTAGATATCAAGTTAGGGGCAAAATACTTTTTGCCCCTAACATCCTATTAAGAACATAAAGAAAGGGGTATTTTCCATGGCAGAGACCTTTGGAAAGAATCCGGAAAAGAACTTGAGCATAGGCATTCTGGCACATGTAGATGCAGGAAAGACTACATTGTCAGAAGCACTTTTATATTTAAGCGGCAAAATCCGCAAGCTGGGAAGAGTAGACCATAAAGACGCATACCTGGACACTTCTCCTTTGGAGCGGGAACGTGGAATTACAATTTTTTCCAAGCAGGCCATCCTTGATCTTGGAGACACCAGAGTCACGCTTCTGGACACTCCGGGCCATGTGGATTTTTCCGCGGAGATGGAGCGGACCCTGCAGGTATTAGATTACGCCATTTTGGTGATCAACGGAGCAGACGGCGTGCAGGGACATACTGTAACGTTGTGGAGACTTCTGGAAAGATACCAGATTCCAACTTTTATTTTTATCAACAAAATGGATCAGGACGGAGCCGACCAGGAGGCTCTTCTGGCAGAACTGAGGAAACGCCTGAGCGAAAACTGTCTGGACTTTGGTCCCATGGATATCAAAACAGAGATTCAAAAAGAAACAGATCCGGGCAGCCGCGCGGAGCAGAACACCAACGAAATTTTCCACACAGAAGCAGAGCACGGGGAAGAATTCTGGGAAAGCCTGGCTATGTGCGATGAGCATCTTCTGGAAAAATATCTGGAAGAGGGCGAGGTGGGCCCGGAAGAAGTCACTAGGCTGATCATTGAGCGCAAGGTTTTCCCCTGCTATTTTGGTTCTGCGCTGAAAATGGGCGGCGTGAAATATCTCATCGGCGGACTTGAGCACTATACAGCCAATCCCCTTTACCCGGAGGTCTTCGGTGCCAAGGTGTACAAGATTGCAAGGGACGAGCAGGGAAACCGCCTTTCCTATATGAAAATCACTGGCGGAACCCTGAAGGTGAAAGACCTTCTTACCACAAGCAAGGGAAATGTGGCAGCAGGGGAAGAAATCTGGGAGGAAAAAGCCGACCAGATCCGCATTTATTCCGGAGCGAAATTTGAACTGGCGAAAGAAGCAAAAGCGGGAACTGTTTGTGCCGTCACAGGTCTTACCCACACATTTCCGGGCCAGGGACTTGGAATCACGGAAAATTCCAACATGCCTGTTCTGGAGCCTGTACTGAACTACCGGATCCTGCTCCCGGAAGGCTGCGATGTGCACCAGATGCTGAAGAAATTAAAGGAACTGGAAGAGGAGGATCCCCAGCTTCATATTGTATGGGATGAGCAGTTAGGAGAAATCCATGCCATGCTCATGGGAGATGTGCAGATCGAGATTCTGAAACGGCTGATCTGGGAAAGGTTCCATGTAGCAGTAGACTTCGGCACCGGAAACATTGTATATAAGGAAACAATTGCTGCGCCTGTGGAGGGCGTGGGACATTTTGAGCCTTTGCGCCACTATGCGGAGGTACATTTGCTTCTGGAGCCAGGTGAGCCGGGAAGCGGCCTGCAGTTTTTCACGGCGTGCAGCGAGGATGTTCTGTACCGCAACTGGCAGCGGCTGATTCTCACCCATCTGGAGGAAAAGGAACACAGAGGCGTGCTTACCGGAGCGCCTATCACGGATATGCAGATTACACTGCTCACCGGGCGCGCCCATCAGAAGCATACAGAGGGCGGTGATTTCCGACAGGCAACCTACCGCGCTATCCGCCAGGGTTTGAAAAAAGCCACAAGCGTTTTGTTAGAGCCATACTATGAATTTCGCCTGGAAATTCCGGTGGACACAGTAGGCCGTGCCATGACGGATATCCAGAAAATGCAGGGAACCCTTCTGCCCCCGGAAACGGAGGACATGACTGCAATTTTGAAGGGAAAAGCATCGGTTTCTGCTATGCGTGATTACCAGAAGGAAGTGGTTTCCTATACAAGAGGCCTGGGAAGGCTGTTCTGCAGCCTGAAAGGCTATGAGCCCTGTAAAAATCAGGAAGAGATTGTGGAACAGATTGGCTATGATTCTGAGCGTGACCTGGACAATCCCACTGGTTCTGTATTTTGTGCCCATGGCGCCGGATTTGTGGTGCCATGGTATCAGGTGGAAGAGTATATGCATCTGGACACAGGGATTTCCGAGGAGTTTGATGATGATCTAAGCGCAGAGGAAGACTGGCAGAGCACAGAAAGCGGAGAAGAAAATGCAGCATACGGCGGTGCCGGCAGCCAATCGGGAAATCAGGCCCGCGGTGCCAGCCAGACTTCAGGAAAATCCGGCTACCAGCCACCAAAGTCCGCTTATCGCGGCAGCTATGAAGACGATAAGGAACTTCAGGCAATTTTCGAGCGAACCTTCGGTCCTGTAAAAAGAGACAGAATGTCTTCCTATAAAAAAGTAGTAACTGCGCCATCCTCTCCATCCACCAGCTCATACCGGAAAAAGGACAAAGAAGAATACCTTCTGGTGGATGGCTACAACATTATTTTTGCATGGCCGGAACTGAAGGAACTGGCAGATGCGGATGTCCGTGCGGCGCAGACCAAGCTGATGGACATTCTCAGCAATTATCAGGGATACAAAAAATGCACGCTGATTCTTGTTTTTGACGCATACAAAGTGGAAGGCCACCAGGAAGAGGTTCTGACCTATCACAACATTCATGTGGTTTATACCAAAGAAGCAGAGACCGCAGATCAGTATATTGAGAAAACGGTCCACAAGATCGGCAGACAGCATCAGGTGACAGTAGCTACCTCTGATGGCCTGGAACAGATTATAATTATGGGACAGGGGGCAAACCGAATTTCTGCAAGAGGCCTGAAAGAGGAAATTGAGGAAACAAGGAAGCAGCTTCGCCAGGAGTGGCATCAGCGCCGCCAGTCAAGCCATACGTACCTGTTTGATCATGCAGATGAAGAAACAGCAAAGCTGATGGAGGAAGTCCGTCTTGGAAAGAAAAAACTGTAAGCGGTTTACTGACAATTTGAAAATGATGAGATAAAGGAGATGTATCAAAAATGAGAGAGAAGCTTACCCGCAAGGATGTTGAGAAAATTGAGCAGGAAATTGAGCATCGCAAGCTGGTAATCCGTAAGGAAGCCATTGAAGCTGTGAAGGAAGCTCGTGCGCAGGGTGATTTAAGTGAGAATTTTGAGTATTATGCTGCCAAACGTCATAAAAATCAAAACGAAAGCCGCATCCGCTATCTGGAAAATATGCTGAAAACTGCTACGATCGTATCAGATAAATCTAGCAGCGATGAGGTTGGAATGGATGACATTGTAGAGGTTTATTTCGAGGAGGATGACGAGATTGATAAATACAAGCTGGTTACATCCATCAGGGGAAACTCCATGGAGAACCGGATCAGCATTGATTCCCCCATCGGCATGGCATTAAAAGGCCACAAGGTAGGCGACCGCGTGGAAGTAAAAGTAAATGATAATTACAGCTACTTCCTGGAAATCCGCTCCATTGACAAAACCCACTCTGAGGAGGAAGAGATAAGAGGATTTTAAAAGACCTTTACCGGATAAAATGCTGCATTCAGTTGTTTTCCAGGCTCACCAGCCGCATTTACAGTAATTTTACATTGGAGCCAATGTGATTTAACAAAGATTTGGTAGTAAAAACCAGGGAAATGTAAAGTATTTTACATAGATTTAACATTCCTCTCCCCCGAAATTTTACATAGACCACCTATATTAATCTCATAACCAAGAAACAAACAAACTCTAACAAATGGATAAAAGGAGAGGAAAAAGAATGGATTTTTTTAGCATCCTGACTTTGCTGGGAGGCCTGGCAATGTTCTTGTACGGAATGCAGGTTATGGGAGACGGACTGGAAAAGCTTTCAGGAGGAAAGCTTGAGAAGATTCTTGAGAATCTTTCTTCAAACAGATTAAAGGCAGTTCTGGTTGGCGCTGCCGTGACAGCAGTTATTCAATCGTCATCAGCAACGACAGTTATGGTTGTAGGCTTTGTAAACTCAGGAATCATGCACTTATCCCAGGCCGTTGGCTTCATTATGGGAGCAAATATCGGTACTACGATTACTGCATGGATTCTTAGTCTTGCCGGAATTGAAAGCTCGAATTTCTTTGTGAAATTATTAAATCCAAGCTCATTTTCACCTATTCTGGCACTGATTGGTGTGATTTTCATTGTTTTTCTTCACGATGAAAAAAAGAAGGATATAGGAAACATTATGGTAGGATTTGCAGTGCTTATGTTCGGAATGAACACTATGAGCGGCGCTGTAAAGCCACTTGCCCAGGTTCCGGAATTTACTAATATTCTGCTGAAATTTTCCAACCCGATTCTGGGAGTGTTGGCAGGTGCGCTTTTGACTGCGGTTATTCAGTCATCCTCTGCTTCCGTAGGAATTCTTCAGGCACTTTGTGTAACCGGTGCCGTTCAGTACGGCACGGCCCTGCCGATTATCATGGGACAGAACATTGGAACCTGTATTACAGCTATGCTTTCTTCTGTTGGTGCAACCAAAAACGCAAAGCGTGCAGCTGTGGTTCATCTGTACTTTAACATTGTGGGAACCATTGCATTTATGGGTGTTTTCTATCTTCTTAATACATTTTTACATTTTTCATTTATAAATGATGTGGCAGGACCGGCAGGAATTGCTGTTATTCATAGTGCATTTAATGTAATTGCAACTGTTGTGCTTCTTCCGTTTGGTGACGTTCTTGTAAAAATGGCATGTGCGACTATTCGTGATACCAAAGAAGAAAAAGCCATCTCAGAAGAAGATCAGGAGTTTATGATCCTGGAATCCCGCTTTTTGAGCAATCCTGGAATTGCCATTGAACAGAGCAAAACAGCAGCAAAAAAAATGGCAGAGCAGTCTCAAAATGCGCTGAAGCTTTCCTTTGGACTTCTGGATAGTTTTCAGGAGGAAAATGCGTTCCGTGTGGAAAAAATCGAGGCAAAGGTTGACCGCTATGAGGATGAGCTTGGAACCTATCTGATTAAATTGAATCAGAAGGAGCTTTCAGTAGAGGATAGTCACAGCCTTTCTATTATGCTTCATTGCATCGGTGACTTTGAACGTATTTCTGATCATGCTTTAAGTATTATGAAATCAGCCAAAGAGATGTGGGAAAAAAATGCAGTTTTTTCTCCACAGGCAGTGAAGGAGCTTCATGTTATGGAAAAAGCGGTGGTTGATATTGTGGATAAGGCGTATGCTGTATTTGCCAACCAGGACATTCAGCTGGCAGAGGAAATCGAACCTTTAGAGGAAGTGATCGACGAGCTTAGCCGTGAATTAAAAAGACGCCATGTAAACCGCCTTAGAGCAGGAGAATGCACTATTGAGATGGGATTTATTTTGTCCGATGTAACTACAAGTCTTGAGCGAATTGCAGATCATTGCTCTAATATTGGCGTCTGTGTAACACAGGTAAGGGAAGACCTATATGACACGCACAGCCATCTGGACTCTGTGAAAAATGCTCCGGGAGAGCTTTTTCACCACGAGCTTGAGGCGGCAAGAGTAAACTATATGCTTCCATAAATGTGCGCAGATAATGCGTATGGGAGGAGAGAACTGAAAATGATTTTTTGCGTAGAGGACGACAACAACATTCGTGATCTTCTGGTATACACCCTGGAGACCACAGGCTTTCATGCAAAAGGCCTGGCAGATCCTTTGGAGCTGTGGCAGGCTCTTGCACAAGAGGAGCCGGAACTGATCCTTCTGGATATTATGCTCCCGGGAGAGGATGGCTATTCGATTCTGGATAAGCTGAAAAAATCCTCCGGAACCAGAGATATTCCGGTAATTATGGTAACTGCCAAAGAGGCTGAATTTGATAAGGTGCGTGCCCTGGAAGCAGGCGCAGATGATTATATTACCAAGCCCTTTGGAATGATGGAATTTATTGCCAGGGTGAAGGCTGTGCTTCGGCGCAGCAGCCGTCACGGAGATGACAGAGAGCTGCGTTGCGAGGAACTGAGTATTTTCCCGGGACGTCATCAGGTTTACAGTGACGATCAGCCTGTAGAACTAACCAGAAAAGAATTTGAGCTTCTTCTCTACCTTATGGAAAACAGAGGAATTGTTATGACCCGTGACCAGATTCTGTGTCACATATGGGGATATGATTTTGACGGAGAAACAAGAACTGTGGATGTACATGTTCGAACCCTTCGCCAGAAGTTAGGAGATACCGGCAGACTGATTGAAACTGTTCGTGGTGTGGGCTATCGCATGGCGGATAAGGGAGGAAATCAGGGATGAAGCAGAAAATTCTGAATCATACCAGCATAATGATTATTCTTACAGTGCTTTTAACTTTTGTGGCTGCAAGCTTTGTGATGTATGGAAAATTTGATTCAGTTATGAAAACAGGAGTTAGAAATGAAGCCGAATATGTAAAGGTAGGGCTGGAGGAAGCAGGAACAATCTATCTGAATGAAAAAGTGGGACAAGCTACAGATACTCGTATTACGCTTACGGATAAAGACGGAAATGTTCTTTACGATAGTGAGGCTGATGCTTCTTTGCTTCCTAATCACAGCGATCGTCCTGAATTTATTCAGGCAATGGAGAGCGGGCAGGGTGAGATCGTCCGTTATTCAGAAACCCTTGCCCGGCAGACCTTTTATTATGCAGTGAAGCTGTCTGATGGCAGAATCCTGCGTCTGGCAAAAACAACAGACAGTGTTTTTCATACTTTGATGACAAGCTTTACTTTGCTTGGGCTTCTTATGATTCTAATCATCCTGGTAGAATATGTGCTTGCACAGCAGCAGACAAAGAGCCTGATCGAGCCTATTAATAATCTGAATCTGGAGAAACCTCTCGACAATGTGTGTTATGAGGAGCTTCGGCCTCTTCTTGTGAGGGTTGACCAGCAAAATAAGCAGATTGCAAGCCAGCTGGAAGAACTGAAAAAAACAGAAGCTGTGCGCAGGGAATTTTCCGCCAATGTTTCTCATGAACTGAAAACTCCGCTTATGTCTATTTCCGGTTATGCAGAGCTGATGATGAACGGAATGGTCAGACCGGAGAACATTGCTGATTTTTCAGGAAGAATCTATAAGGAGGCCAATCGTCTGGGAAATCTGGTGGCAGATATTATTCAGCTTTCCCGTCTGGATGAACAGCAGGACAGCACAGTTTCCATGGAGAGTGTGGAATTGGATGAGCTTGCCCAGGATGTGGTAAATAATCTTCGCAGTCACGCAGAGAAAAAAGAAATCCTTCTGGATTATCACGGAGAGCCGGCAACTATTCAGGGAGTACGCCATGTTCTTTACGAAATGCTTTACAATATTGCAGATAATGCAGTGCGCTATACCAATCCAGGTGGACACATCCATATTTATGTGGGAAAAAGAGGCGGAAAGCCATTTTACAGGGTAGAGGATGACGGAATAGGAATTCCAAAATCAGAACAAAAACGAATATTTGAACGGTTTTACCGGGTGGATAAAAGCCATTCACGGCAAACCGGAGGAACAGGACTTGGACTGTCCATTGTCAAGCATGGAGCTAATTTACACCATGCGAAGATTACAGTGGATAGTGATCTTGGAAAAGGTACAAAAATGGAGCTGCTATTTTAGGCAGCTCCATTTTGTATGAAATTGAGATTTACAGTTCGCTCATTGCGTCCTCATCTGCCACAATAATGGCATTTGGATGGAACTGAAGAATAGAAGCCGGACACTGTGGAGTAACCGGACCCTTGAGGGCTGCTGCAAGAGCCTTTGCCTTGTTTTTGCCGTTGGCAACCAGAAGGATGCTCTTAGCACGCATAATATTGCCAATTCCCATAGTATAGGCTTTACGCGGAACATCCTCTTCACTTGCAAAGAATCTCTTATTTGCCTGAATGGTTGCATCTGTAAGATCTACACAGTGTGTGCCTGCCTCGAAGTGATCAGCCGGCTCATTAAAACCGATATGACCGTTGGGTCCGATTCCAAGAAGCTGTAAATCAACTGTGCCAATATTCTCAAGCAGAGTATTGTATGCGCTGCAGCATGCATCTGCATCTGGATTGGTTCCATCAGGAACATATGTATTCTTAATATCAATATTCACTCTGCTGAACAGATTCTTGTTCATGAAATAGCGGTAGCTCTGGTCGTTGGAGCCGTCCAGCCCTACATACTCATCCAGGTTAACGGACTTAACATGTGAAAAATCAAGGATTCCATCCTCATACATTGCTGCCAGCTGGTCATAGGTTCCAACCGGTGAAGAACCGGTAGCAAGACCAAGGATGCAGTCTGGTTTGGATAAGATAGTGCCTGCAATAATTGTAGCCGCAGTACGGCTGAGCTCTTCATAATTTTTTACTTTAATAACCTTCATATCTGATCTCCTTCTCTATCTATATGGCATGCTTATCCGCTTTGATGGGGAAAAGCCGATAGCGCATATCATCAACAGGGTGCAAAAAAATAACGGCATATGGGATGCTGCCATCTGAAAACCCCTGCCCCTGTATTTCTGACACTATCAGTATAACGTATATTTGTAAGAAATGCTATAAATATTTCTGCTCTTTTTTGCCTTTTTGGTGAAAAGTGATTGCATGTTGGAAAATCATTTTCTATAATGAAAATAACAGCATAAAATCTGATTCCATATCAGAGATGATGCGCAATTTATGCACAGGAATTATAAAAATGAAGAAAAAACACACATTAAAAAAAGAACTGACCCTTCTTATGATACTGGCATCTGCGTGCACCCTGCTGTCTGCATGCGTAGCTGTTTTCTATGTTTTCTTTTCTTTCTTTTTCCAGAAGACCCAGGAAGATATTGAGTACGTGCTTCGCAACACCAGTCAGCAGTATCAGGCGCATATGCAGTTTATTGAGGACAGTGTGATCACCATACGCCACAATACAGTGCTGGATGATTTTTTTCAGGAGAAAGACTATGATCCAGATGAAATTGAATCTCAGCTTTCCTATAGCATGGAGCTGTTTTCACAGCGGAACATGGTGGACAGGCAGCTGCCCTTTGTGACAAGCATTTATCTGTTTAACAACAGTGATGACTGCATTTATGAACATTATTATGCTACTACCCTGGCTGCTGAGCGGGAGCAGAAAAGCCGGTATGAAAACATGCTGCAGAGTTTGAAAATAACAGAAAGCCAATATATCTGTCTGACTGATGTGGATGAGATAAATATTTTTTTCCGTATCTATGATGACAGCATGCAGGAAAAAGGAGTGGGAATCGTCCAGATTTCCCAGGCGGCTGCAGCGGCTGTATTAAATGCAGTGAATTCCTACAGCAATGGTTCCTGGGCAGTACTTGACAAAACAGATATGCTTCTTGCATCAGGTGGTGATAAGGAAAATATTCTGGCACTTCAGAAAACAGAGATTTCCTGGAGTGGAATCAGGGCACTGGGTAATGCGAGGGTAATTGGTTATGCAGATCAGTGTGGCTTCGGGGTGCGAACAGTTATCGCAGTTGGATATGGAAACATTTTTTCCATTTTGAAACCCACTCTTTTGATCTTTTTGGTAGGACTGATCGTGGTAATTGCCATCACCTTTCTGGTATCCTATGTTACCAGCTATCGTTTTACCAAACCGGTAACAAGAATGATTCAGAGCATTCAGGCATTTGGCAAGCCTAAGCTGGATGTGCGCATGGAGGATTCCTCCATTCAGGAATTTCATGATATGGGGATTGTGTTCAACCAGATGGCAGACAGAATTGAGTATCTGATTACACAGGTATATGAGAAAGAGATTCTGGCGGTCCGCGCCCAGGTAAAGTATCTGCAGTCTCAGATTAATCCTCATTTTCAGTTCAACATTCTGGCCATGCTCAGCCTGAAGGCAAAAATGGCGGGAAACGAGGAGGTTTACGACGGCCTGAATGCATTTTCCAAGCTGATGCAGGGTAAGATCTTCAGGGAAAAAGAGATTAAGATCAAGGTAAAGGAAGAACTGGAAATTGTGCAGTTTTATTTGTATCTGCAGAAAAGCAGATACCAGGACAAGCTTTCCTATGAAGTGATGTTGGAAAATCCGGACATAGAGAACAATCTGATTCCACGCCTTCTTATCGAGCCTCTGGTGGAAAATGCGGTGTCCCATGGTTTGGAACCAAAACGGGAAAAAGGAATGCTGAAGGTTCATCTTTACGAAAGGGAGCTGCTTCATATTTGCGTGGAAGATAACGGAGTGGGTATTGATTTTACCAAAATGGAGGAAAAACAGGAGAAATCAGGAGAGAAGAATAAGATAGAACACACTCATACCGGATGGGAAAACACCAGAAGAATGCTTCAGATCCTGTATGGAGATGACCATGAATTTAAGGTGTGGAGTGAGAAGGGAAAGGGAACCAGAATTGAGATACTGGTTCCTATTGAAAAAGGAGAGAGCTATGTGGAAAGTATTGGCAGCAGATGATGAAAGCTATATCAGGGAAGCCCTGCAGAAGCTGATCAACTGGGAGAAAATGGACTGCAGTCTGGAAAAGGTGGTCAGCGATGGTCAGGAACTTCTGGACGGGATTACCGGAAGCATGCCGGATATTGTGATCACTGATATCCAGATGCCAGGCGTAGACGGGCTTCAGGTATGTAAATATATATATGAAACAAGTCCGGAAACCCAGGTGATCATTCTTACTGCATATTCGGATTTTGAATATGCAAAGGAAGCCATCAAGTACAGTGCCTGCGGTTATGTACTGAAAATTTCCATTATTGATGAGCTTCCGGAAGCTGTGGAAAAAGCAATCGGGAACCTATCCAGGCTGAAAAAAGAATTTGAAACAACCGAAGCCAGAAGAACCGAGGAACCGGAATCCCTGCTTTCCCAGGTGGAACAGTATGTGGAAGGAAATTACCGTAATAAGATTACGCTGGATGACATTGCAGATACCCTGCATGTGAACCGAAGCTATTTAAGCCGTTTTTACAAAAACAAAACAGGAGTAAATCTGTTTGATGCTATTTTGAATAAACGTATTGAGGCTGCGAAGGATTATTTGCGGAATACCGATATGAAGACCTATGAAATTTCAGAGGCTGTGGGAGTGGAGGATGCAGGATATTTTTCCAAGATGTTCAAAAAGATCACAGGAGTATCTCCAAAAGAATTCAGGAAAAGAGAAAAAAATGAAGAGACGAAGTAGAAACAGCCTGTCTGGCCTTATATTGCTGCTGGCACTGTCTCTTTGCGGATGCGGAGAAAGGGAAAAAGAGCCTGTGACTATTACAGTGATCCATGCCTGGGGCGGAACCGGGGCAGACCATGTTGCAATGCGTGATATTTACGATGGCTTCCAGAAGGAAAATCCGGATATTGAAGTCCAAATGATATCCATGCCTGCACGGGAGGAGATGCTGCGCAAAGTGGAAGATATGATCATGGTGGGAAACATGCCGGATGTGATCACCTTCAGCGGAATGGGACAGAACACGACCTACGATTTTATTGTGAAAAACAATATGGCACTGGATATTATGCCTTACCTGAAAGAAGATAAGGAGTTTGCGGCGAATATTTCCAGAACTAATTTGAATTACTGGACGACAGATAACGGACAGCTGTTCACCGTAGCAGATGTTTTATCCTTGAGTGGTGGGTATTGGTACAATAAGGATATTTTAGATGCGGCAGGGGTGAAAAGCCTTCCGAAATCCTGGGATGCATTTCGTGGCATGTGCTACAAAATACTAAAATGGGCCAACGAGCAGGAGAATGAGGTAAAGCCGCTTCAGACCTCGCCGGAGGGATATCTTTATTTTATGGATCAGATGCTGCTGGAAAAGCTGGAAGATGAGGAAAACCAGATTTCATGGAAGAACCAGGTTCGGGAGGTGCTTAAGCAGCTTCAGGGAATCTATGCTTATTCTGCTTCAGAAAATGCAGAATACAGCTATTTGGATGAGACTAGACTGTTTAACGAAGGAAAGCTGGCAGTGTATGTAAATGGTGTCTGGGGCGCTTCCATGATTTCTGAAAATATCAATGCCAGATATGCCCTGCTTCCCACCTTTTCCCAGGATGCGGTTTCCTGCGAATCAGCATGCCTTGGCTATGTGTTGGGAAATAGCCAAAATGAGCAGAAGGAGAATGCCGCTGTCGATTTTCTGAAATATATGCTCAGCGAAAAGGTACAAAAAAGAATCCTGGAGGAAACAGAGCAGATTCCGGCAAATGAACACGTGGTGCTGGATGCCTACAAGGAGGCAATGCCCCGTCTGTACCAGGCTGCTTCTTTGGTGCTTGGAGCTGACAGGAAAATTGAAGTTCCGGATAACCTGTGGCCGGCAGATCAGAAGACCTATTTTACAGGCAATATTTTCCGCGTATTGACAGGTGCAATGACGCCGGAGGATTTTCAGAAACGTCTTGGAAAAATGCGAACTACAGAAAATAACAGTCAGAAATAAATACTGTCAAACAAAAAAATAAGATGGAGATCAGCAGAAGTGGGAAAGAAAAAGCTGAACTTCATCTTATTTTTGTGCAAAAAGTGTAAAATATTGAGTAATAGTAAATATATTCCTGGTTTTTATTGTGAAAATGTCAATAATTACCTGTAAAATGCAAATTGGATTCATTCAAAAATACCAAAAACAACGATACAATAAGGATAGTAAAAGCAAAGACATATAAAGCTATGAAGGAGGAATTTTCAATGAAGAAAAAAATGGTAAGTGTTTTACTGGCAGCAGCAATGGGGACTACTGGATTGGTTGGATTTGGAAGCACAGCTTATGCTGCTGATGATGTTCTGGAATTTTACCATGGCTATTATCAGGATGAGAGTGAGTGGGCAGCAGCGCAGGTAATGCGTGATATTTATGACGGGTTTGCAGAAGCCCATGCAGACGGACCGGTTACTTTCAAACCAATCGCAGTGGAGAACAGAGATGATATTGTAAGCGCACAGGTTGCTGGCGGTTCCTTCCCGGATCTGGTAGATGTTGGAGGTGGCGGAGTTCCCCAGGCAGCACTTTCCCAGGAGCTTGTATATGACCTGAAGCCATACATTGATGAGAACGGTCTTCAGGATGCTGTTGGACTGAACTACACACAGCATGATATTGACGGACATATCTATGCAGTGCACGATCAGATTGAAAGCCGCGGACTGTGGTACAACTCTGACATTTTTGAAAAAGCCGGAATCACAGAGGATGCTTTTGCCAACTGGGATTCCTTTGCAGCAGCTATGGAGAAAATCCGTGCTCTGGATGAGGATGTTTACGGATACATTGCAGGACAGGGTTCCAGCTATATTGTAAATACGGTTATGGCATCTACTGACGAAGGAAAAGCAATGCTGGAATCTGAACTTACAGAAGATACCATCAATTCTGATGAGTTCGCAAATGCATTTAAGACTGCAGCAAAGCTGGATCAGGACAACGGATCTGAGCACACAACGGATGACAACGGAAACCTTATGGCTGAGTTTAATACAAATGGCAAAGCTGGTGTTCTGTTCAATGGCGTATGGAATGCAAGCGGAATCGACGCATCCCTTAGTGATGTGATCGAGCCGGCTCTTTTCCCGGGAAACATCGCAATCGCTTCCGCAGGCGGCGGACTTGCTGTTGCAAACAACATGAGCGAGGAAAAAACAGAGCTTGCACTTGAGTTTATTAAATACATGACAAGCGAAGAGGTTCAGGAGAAAATCTTTACAGGCGTACAGGCGAATCCATGTAATACAACAATCGATTTAAATGCATTGGCCGAAAACAGTGATGATGCAGCAACCAAGAAGCTTGCACTGGCTTGCTCTGAGGTAAACGGAGCTGAAAATGTAGTAATCGATATGAACTACACATGGGGCTCTGACGTTGACAAGGCAATTATCAATGCACTGATGGAGTGTGCAGTATCTGGAACTGATATTGATGCAAGATTCGCAGCGCTTCAGACAGAACTGATTGCACTGATCGCCTGAATAACAGAAATTTAGAAATATGCTGTGATGAACATAAACTATGAAGGAAAGGGAGGGGAGCAATCCCTTCCCTTTTTGAAAGGTAACTGCAAACGGTTACTCTGGAGGTATTAATTTGGAAAATTTGAAAGCTGTGAACAAAAGAAAGAATAAGCTGGGAATGCGTAGAAAAGGCTTTATCATTGCTTTTCTTGCACCTACTCTTATTGCATTTTGCGTATTTTATCTGTATCCCATTATCACCGTGTTTGTCACTTCTTTTTGCAAATGGGATTACACTAACATTACCAGTCCGGAATTTTTCGGCTGGAGCAATCTCTGGGATAATTATGATTATATTTTTAACAAGTATCCGTTTTTCTGGGAAGCCCTTCGTAATTCCACAACATGGGCAATTTTGGGTGCGGTGGTTCAGATTCCTATAGCAACTCTGATTGCTCTGGCACTGTCCAGAAAAGTAAAAGGCATCAAATTTGTACGAAATGTTTATATTATTCCAAATATGATTTCAACTGCCGCAATGGGCATTGTATTTTTACAGCTGTATAATCCGTCCTATGGAATCATCAATCCAATTATTCGTCTTTTTCATAAGGACTTTACTGATAATATTCTGCTTCTGAAGGGATCTGCTTTTGTGGCAATGACCTGTGCCTACATTTTTTTTACTGGGACCACCACCCTGATGATTCTGGGAAATATTATGGCAGTACCGGAAGAGGTAAGGGAAGCAGCCATGTTGGATGGAGCCAGTGGTCTGAAGCAGGACTGGCATATCACCATTCCTATGATAAAAGGAACCTTAAAAACCGTATCTGTACTTGCTGCCACTTCCGGCTTCCTCCTTTACAACGAGGTTTATTTCCTGACAAAAGGTGCTGCCGGAACCTACAGTATCAGCTACATTATCCGTGAACTGGCAATCACCAGTCCAAGAACCCAGTTTGGTCGTGCAAATGCAGTTGCCATGATTCAGATTTTGGCTGGAATGGTGATCATTCTGGTAATTAATTTTGTATACAGTGTTTCTTTCAAAAAAGAGAAAAAGTAAGAAAAGAGGAAGAATATGAAAAAAACGAAATCTGGAAGGGGCATAAACAGTATGCCGGCAGGAACCAGAATTGTCACTTATATTTGTCTTGTGTGGGCACTTGTCGTGTCACTGGTTCCACTTGGATGGCTGGTACTCTCCAGTTTGAAAAAGGACCCTATGGCGCGGCCAGGATTTCAGCTTCCGGAGACCATCTGCCTGGATGGATATATTTCTACCTTTAGGGATCTGCATGTGCTGAGGTACTTCGGAAACAGTTTATTCGTAGCAGGTGTATCTGTTATGATCAGTGTTGTGATGATCTCCATGTCTGCCTATGTAGTTGCAAGAATGGAATTCAAGGGAAAAGCTTTGGTAAATATTTTATTATATTCTACCATGTTTATTCCTGCTACAGCTCTTACCTATCCGGTTTACAACCTGGTAAACCGCCTGCATCTGTATGATACAAGATCCGCCCTGATTTTAATCTACTCCTGCAGCGGAATTGCAGTCAGCTTTTTTGTAATCAAGAACTATTATGACAACATTCCAAGAGAGCTTGAGGAGGCTGCCAGAATCGACGGATGCGGCTATGTACAGACCTGGGTAAAAGTAATTTTCCCAATTGCACGTCCTGGTATTATGACAGCTGCAGTGCTTGCGTTTTTGAACAACTGGAACGAATATTACTGGGCTTCTCTTGTACTGATCACCAGGGAAAAGCTGACCGTGCCTGCACTTTTGTCCACCTTTACAACTGCCTTTAATACTAATTACAACGGACTTTTTTCTGCTATGGTAATTATCATTTTGCCTCCTGTGCTTCTGTACTGTATTTTCAGCAGATTCTTTATTGAGGCACTGTCCGGCGGAGCAGTAAAGGGATGATTTTCCAAACACGCTTGAAGACTTAGAAAACAATAGGAGAAAATAATATGAACGAAGAAATAAGACAGCGTACAAAATGGTTTATGGATGCCAGATTCGGCATGTTTATTCACTGGGGACTTTACTCCATTCCTGCTTGCGGCGAGTGGATGATGTCAGAAAAAGAAATGACAACAGAAGAATATCACAAGTATTTTGAACAGTTTGATCCTGTAGATTATGACCCGAAAAAGTGGGTTCGCCTGGCGAAAAAAGCGGGAATGAAATATGCAGTTCTTACTGCAAAGCATCACGATGGCTTCTGCCTGTTTGATTCCAAGCTGACCGATTACAAAGCAACAAATACAAAAGCCGGACGCGATCTGGTAAGAGAATTTGTAGATGCCTGCCATGAGGAAGGGCTGAAGACCGGACTATATTTTTCCATTATTGACTGGCATCATCCGGACTTTCCCAAATATGGGGACAGGCAGCATCCAATGCGGAACAATCTGGCATACAAGGATGAAAAAATTGATTTTGACCGGTATTTGGAATACATGCATGGACAGGTAAAAGAGCTTGTGACCAATTACGGCAAACTGGATCTTCTGTGGTTTGACTTTTCTTATGATGATATGACTGGGGAAAAATGGAAGGCAACTGAGCTGATTAAAATGGTGCGCACCTACCAGCCGGACGTAATTATAGACAACCGCCTGGAAGGGGCAGGAGACAATCACGGCAGCATCACCACAGATGAACCTCTGATCTACAGCGGCGATTTCGCAAGCCCGGAGCAGATCATTCCGCCAAAGGGTGTGTGTGATGAACATGGAAATCCCATTCCATGGGAACTGTGTGCCACTATGAACAACCACTGGGGATATTGCAATTTCGACTATCAGTACAAAACACCTCAGATGCTTGTGCGAAAACTGGTGGAGTGCGTCAGCAAGGGCGGCAACATGATCCTGAACGTGGGTCCGGATGGTCGGGGAAACATTCCGACTAAGAGTGAGGAAATTCTCACGGAGATGGGAAAATGGATGGACAAAAATAAAGAGAGCATTTACGGCTGCGGTATTTCACAGCTGGAAAAACCGGATTGGGGAAGGTATACCCAGAATGGCGATGTAATTTATGCCCATGTTTATGAAACTCCTCTTGGTGCATTGCCTTTATATGGAATCGGGCCGGATAAGCTGGAATCCGTTACCTATCTTGCAGATGGAAGTGAGGTAAACAGAGGAGAGGCTTGGAATACCGTATTGTATCCGGATGTGGCATTTTTATCCTTTGGGGAGAATCCGGTATTTACATATCCACTGCCCGATGAGAAAGACACAGTTTTAAAAATCCGTTTGAGACAGGGGTGAGCAGAATATGAAAAAAGTTACAGCAATTTTGATCGGAGCGGGTCTTAGGGGCGGCTATGTGTATTCCCAGTACGCTTTGGATCATCCGGACGAATTTCAGGTTGTGGCAGTTGCAGAGCCGGATAAAGAACGCAGGGAGATTTTTGCTGCGAAGCATCACATTCCGGAAGAATTATGCTTCAAAAGCTATGAGGAGCTTCTGGCAAAAGAAAAAATGGCGGACTGCGCAATGGTCTGCACCCAGGATAAAATGCATTATGAGCCAGTTGTAATGGCAATGGAAAAAGGCTATCACGTACTTTGTGAAAAGCCCATGTCACCGGACAAAAAAGAAATCATAAAGATGGGGGAGATGGCGAAAAAATACAACCGGATTTTGTCTGTGTGCCACGTACTTCGGTATTCACCCTTCTTTTCCAAATTAAAGGAACTTCTGGAAGAGGGCAGAATCGGAAGGCTGATGACCATTCAGCACATGGAGGAAGTGGGCTACTGGCACCACGCTCACAGCTTTGTCCGCGGAAACTGGCGAAATGCAGAGGAGTCCAGCCCTATGATCCTGCAGAAATGCTGCCATGATATGGATATTATGCTGTGGCTGGCGGACAGCAAATGCGAAAGCATCAGCTCCTTCGGGGAATTATCTTATTTCAAAGAGGAAAACAGTCCCGAAGGTGCGCCTGCCTATTGTCTGGATGGCTGCAGCCACAGGGATGAATGTGCCTTTTATGCACCAAGGTTTTATCTGGAGCATCCCAAAGCAGTGGATGACGGGCTTGTGTATGCCGTAACAGATCCGGCAGACCCGGAGCATGTTCTGGAAGCGCTGAAAAAAGGGCCTTACGGCAGATGTGTGTTCCACTGTGATAACACCGTTGTGGATCATCAGAGTGTGGATATCCATTTTGAAAATCAGGTGACCGCTACCTTCCTTATGACCGCATTTACCAACCAGTGTGCAAGACGGATCCGCCTTATGGGAACAAAGGGGGAAATCAAGGGAGATATGGACACGGGCGTGATCGAGATCATTGATTTCGTAAGCCAGAACCATGAAACCATACAGCTGCACACTCCGGCCAAGGGACACAACGGAAGCGACATGAGCATGATGCGTGATTTCGTAAGAATGATCGGAGAAGGCAAAAAAGGAAAGACAGATGCCTCCGTTTCTGTGGAAAGCCATCTGATGGCCCTGGCAGCAGAGGAAGCAAGAGTAAAAGGACAGGTTATCGATTTCGGGGAGTTTTGTAAGTGGAATTAATTGAATTTTTGAATAGAATTCATATGGTACAGCCAGCTGTGGAAATGTTGAAACAGCTGGCTGCTTCCAAAAGAATAAAAGAAGAACAGTATTTGCAGGATAAAATGCTTTATAAAAGAAACAGGCAGCAGTTTTATGAGAAGGTAAAGCAGCATAAGGACTATCGGCTGCGGTTTTTGTATGATTTCTGCCGCATGGGAGTAGAAGCCTATGAGGATTATCAGTCACAGGGAATCGGGGATGAAATATTTGACGCTACCTTTTATGATCTTACCCTATGGTGTGAAAACTGCTTCCGGGAATATGGGGAGTATGGCATCAACGAATACGACTGGTTTTTCCGTCATTTTGACCTGCAGATTTTCCGGCTGGGAAGGCTGGAATTTGAAAAAATGGAATCTCCATGGGAGATCCACGCTGCGGGCTGGGAAATAAGAAAAGGCCACCCGGTGATCAGTGTCCACATTCCGCAGGGGGAAAAGCTGACACCCCAGGCAGCAGCCCATTCCCTGGAAAAAGGAAAAAGCTTCTGGGGAGATGAGCTGCCTTATCTGTGTCATTCCTGGCTTTTATATCCGGGGCTGAAAGAAGTACTTTCACAGACAAGCAATATCCTGCAGTTTCAGAATTATTTTCAGATTGTGGACATTGATTTTGCAGAGAAAGAAGCAGAGTGGCGAATTTTCGGAAAGGTGGAAGAAAATCCGGAAAAATATCCAGAAAACACCACCCTGCAAAAAAGGGCAAAACAGTATCTTCTGTCCGGGAAAAAACTTGGAAACGGGCTGGGAGTTCTGCAGGAACTTTGAGGTTAAAATTGACAAGAATGGGATAGTCTGTTACGATAATCAGAGTAACAAAATTGAAATTTTATTGCGCGAAAGCAGGGAGGTAGCAGTAATATGAAAAAGCCAGCATTAGTAGTAATGGCAGCAGGTATGGGAAGCAGATACGGCGGTCTCAAACAGATCGACCCGGTAGATAAAGAGGGAGATATTATTATCGATTTTTCTATCTATGATGCGCTCCAGGCAGGATTTGAAAAAATTGTATTTATCATAAAGAAAGAAAACGAGGCAGATTTCCGTGCAGCCATCGGCGACCGCATGAGCAAGCATGCAGAGGTAGTCTTTGTATTCCAGGATCTGCACAATCTTCCGGAAGGCTATCAGGTTCCGGAAGGACGTGTGAAACCATGGGGCACAGGTCATGCGATCATGAGCTGTATCGATGTGATCGACGGACCATTTGCAGTTATCAATGCAGACGATTATTATGGACGTCATGCATTTCAGATGGCTTATGATTTCCTTACCAAGAACCAGGATCAGGATGGTGTTTACCAGTATATGATGGTTGGCTACAAGCTGGAGAACACCCTTACCGACAACGGCCATGTGGCACGAGGCGTATGTGTGACAGACGAGGACGGATACCTGAAGGATATCAATGAGCGTACCCACATTGAGAAAAAGGACGGCGGCGCAGCCTACACAGAGGATGACGGTGCTACCTGGACCGCACTTCCTATGGATGCTACCGTATCCATGAACATGTGGGGATTTTCCGCAAGCATTCTGAAGGAGCTGAAGGACAGATTCCCGTTATTCCTTGAGAAGAACATAGAGAAGAACCCGCTGAAGTGCGAGTATTTCCTTCCATTTGTAGTAGATGAGCTTCTTGGTGAGAAGAAAGCCACTGTTAAGGTGCTGAAATCCATGGACAAATGGTATGGCGTTACCTATAAAGAGGACAAGCCGGTTGTAATGGCTGCTGTCCAGAAGATGAAGGATGAAGGCGTTTATCCTCAGAAGCTGTGGGAGGACTGATCCGTGGAAAGAGCAAAAGAGGCAAGCCGTCAGGAACTGCTGGAAGTAATTTCAGGCTTTGATTTTGGCGGAGAACTGGAAGAGGTTGGTATTTTTGGAAACGGTCATATTAACGAGACTTACTGTGCGGTATTTTCCACAGATACCGGAAAGAAAAAATTTATTCTGCAGAAAATGAATCACCAGATTTTCAAGGATCCCGTTGGCCTTATGGAAAATATCAGCGGAGTCACCTCCTGGCTGAAGAAGAAAATCCAGGAGAACGGCGGGGATGTGGAGCGTGAGACTTTGAATATTGTCAATGACCGCGAGGGTTCCCCTTATCTGGTAGATAAAGAAGGAGAATACTGGAGAGCCTACCTGTTTATTGAAGGAGCGACCTGCTTTGACCAGGTGGAAAATGATGAGGATTTCTACCAGAGTGCCCTTGCATTTGGTAATTTCCAGAGACTTCTTTCTGATTATCCGGCAGAAACTCTTCATGAGACCATTCCGGATTTTCACAATACAGTGAAGCGTTTCGGCGATTTCAAAAAGGCTGTGGCAGAGGATGCGTGCGGCCGCGCAGCTGATGTCCAGAAGGAGATTCAGTTTGTCCTGGAAAGAGAGCAGCTGGCACATACCCTTGTGGACCTTCAGAAAGCAGGAAAGCTGCCGCTTCGCGTAACTCACAATGACACCAAGCTGAACAATATTATGATCGATGATGTCACCCACAAGGGAATCTGCGTCATTGACCTTGATACGGTAATGCCGGGACTTTCCCTGAATGATTTCGGAGATTCCATCCGCTTCGGAGCCAGCACGGCAGCAGAGGACGAACAGGACATTTCCAAAGTATCCTGTGACCTTCACCTGTTTGAAGTGTATGTAAAGGGATTCCTGGAAGGCTGCGGCGGTGCACTTACAGATCTGGAAGTGGAAATGCTTCCTATGGGCGCCATTCTTATGACCTTTGAATGTGGAATGCGCTTCCTTGCAGATCACCTTGAGGGAGACCATTATTTCCGTATCCACAGGGAAAATCACAATCTGGATCGTGCCAGAACCCAGTTTAAGCTTGTTTGGGATATGGAACAGAAATTATCTGAGATGAAAGCTATTGTACAAAAATATAAATAGTGGTATCCTAAAACTTGCAGAGAATAAGTTGTCTTTGCGGATACCATAAGGAAACCAAAAGTTGGTTGCATAAGGAGGAAATTATCATGGCAATTTTAGTAACAGGCGGTGCAGGATATATTGGAAGCCACACAGTTGTAGAACTTCAGAACTCCGGTTACGATGTAGTAGTTCTGGACAATCTGTCCAATTCCAGCGAGAAGGCACTTGACAGAGTTTCCAAAATTACAGGCAAGCCAGTGAAATTCTATAAAGCTGATATCCTGGACAGAGAAGCACTCGACCAGATTTTTGACAAAGAAGACATTGACTCCTGTATTCATTTCGCCGGACTGAAGGCAGTTGGAGAGTCTGTAGTGAAACCATGGGAATATTATGAGAATAATATTGCAGGAACCCTGACTCTTGTAGATGTAATGAGAAAACACGGCGTTAAGAATATTATTTTCTCTTCCTCTGCAACTGTATATGGTGATCCGGCTCAGATCCCGATCACAGAAGAGTGCCCGAAGGGACAGTGCACCAACCCATACGGCTGGACCAAATCCATGCTGGAGCAGGTGCTGACTGACATTCAGAAGGCTGATCCTGAGTGGAATGTAATGCTTCTTCGTTACTTCAATCCAATTGGAGCACACAAGAGCGGAACCATCGGAGAGAACCCAAATGGTATCCCGAACAACCTTATGCCATACATCACACAGGTTGCTGTTGGCAAGCTGAAAGAGCTTGGCGTATTCGGAAACGACTACGACACTCCGGACGGAACTGGTGTGAGAGATTATATCCATGTTGTAGACCTTGCAAAGGGTCATGTAAAAGCATTGAAGAAAATCGAGGAGAATCCGGGACTTGCAATTTACAACCTTGGTACAGGAAAGGGCTACAGCGTTCTTGACATTGTGAAGAACTTTGAAGCAGCAACAGGCGTGAAGATTCCATATGTGATCAAACCACGTCGTGCCGGTGATATTGCAACCTGCTACTGCGATGCTTCCAAGGCAGCCAGAGAGCTTGGCTGGACTGCAGAGAACGGCATCCGTGAAATGTGCGAGGATTCCTGGAGATGGCAGAGCAATAACCCGAATGGTTATATGTAAAAAACTGTATACGATTTCAGGTTATAAAAATACAATATCAATGTTTTTATCGTGATCCACCCGGATTTCCCTGATGCAGGAACGCCAGAGCCTACGGCGCTCCTGCGGATCCAGGGTGAAGTAGATGGAAGGCAGATCCATTTTCAACATATTCCTGAGGGCGGACAGATCACGCTTTTCTATGTCAGCAGCTTCTGCCGGCAGCTGAGACAATTCTTCCTGGTACTTTGCTTTACTGACTTTTAACTCATCCATAGTAATAATCTCATTTATATACAAATCTTTTAATCGTTCAATCTTCTTTTCAATTGCAGCACGTTTTGACTCATAATCAATTACCTTTGCATTTTTCTGTTCGTACTTCGAAATCTCAATCTCCAAAAGTTCATGCAGATGCTCCACAAGATACCTTTCCAGAGGAGCTTCATAGAAAAGCTTTCTGTTAGGGCAACGCTTATAAGGATAAGCGATACGGCAACGATATGCCGGAAAAATTCGATAAGAACCATCCTTGCGCTTCCCTCCACGTTGGGGAAAGCCATTAATAGCATGATCACAATCCGCACATCGTATCAATCCGGTAAAGATATATTCATACTTCCGGTTGGAATGTATATTCATCGCCAACTGCCTTTGTACGCTATCAAATAGCTCATGAGAGATGAGCGGTTCGCAGAAGTGTTCGTTATCGCGAAATACACCGATATATTTTTTCTGCTTCAGGATTGTATTTTTTAAATTGGCAGAATACATAACGATGCCAAGCTCCTGTTCCATGAATTGTACAGTGTCGGAAAGGGAGCTGGTAGCAGCATAGTGCTCAAAGATCTTAATTACCTTTTCTGCATCTTTGTTAGGAACCAGGTGCTTATCTACAATAGAATAACCAAGAGGAGCCTTCCCGCTTAATACCTCCCCGCGTTTATACTTATAGTCAAACACATCCCGGATTCTGGTGCTGTCGTTGGCAGCTTCCAGCTCCGCAAAGGTCATGCTTTGCGCTACGAAGGCCCGCCCATGAGGGGTAGAAGTATCGAAATACGGCTGATCCACAGCCAGCCAGGCACAGTGGTTTGCTTCAAGGGTAGCCTGTGTGTTTAGATAATGACGCAGGGAACGGAACCAACGATCCAGCTTGGTGAAGATGATCAGATCAATCTGGCCGGAACGCACATCATTCATCAGCCTGGAAAAATCTCCACGCTTGATCTTCTGCCCGGACACGCCATCATCCACATAAGTATCATACAATACAAGATTATCATGCTTTTCCACATATTCCCTGCAGGTATCCAGCTGCTCATCCACACTGTCACCCTTCTTGGCCTGCTGATCGGTGGAAACACGAATGTAAATTGCTGTGTGAAGTACATTGGGTTGTTCTTTTTTCATAAAGTATCATCCTCCTATAATTGCGCCCGCGCAATTGGGCAAAAATGGGTACAAAAAATACAGCCAGCGCAAACAAAGGTTCCGCTTGCATGGCTGCTCCGAAGGTGATACAATATTTTTGCTAAAGATTGGTATCTCTTCGGAGATCCTTGCCGCTCTGGTGCGCCAACACCGGGGCGGTTTTTTATTTTTAGTCGTCTTCCAAGTCATAATCCTCGTTTTTATAAACGGGCGTATATGGAGAATCTGTATCTATTGATTGGTAGTATTCTTCTGCCAACATTGTCGTGTTGAACTCAGCGGTTGGGTCAATAGAGAAAACTAATTTTTCAAGCTCTCCAATATCTATTTTGAAAAATTCCTTTCGCATATTTACTTTATTAAGACGGTTATTGTTTAGTGTTTCGTGAAGTCTTTTTTCGAGTCCGACAGCATCTTCCGAGAAAATAAAACTGTGTACATCAAATTTAAACGGCACACTCGCACTACCGAGTTCATTTACACGATCTTGTGGGTCCAAACGTCTAGTCATCCCGATTTTAAAGATGTCCTTGCCAAACGAGCCTAAATTACTAATAATATAGACATTACCAGCTTTACCATTTTGAAGATTTGCAATCTCATCTTTTTTTACAATAACATCAGAAAGCTGCTTTTGAAGTTCAAGTATTCGTGACTGGAGCTGCTGAGTTTCGGAGTCGGAAACTGATTCTGAAAGAGCGGTATTTAATTTATCTAATTCTGTTTTAAACTTAGTTTCTTCTTTTTCAATTTTCTTTCGCTCTACCTCTAGCGCTTTTCGTTCTTCTGCTTCTTGACGCATTTGCTCTTTCAATGCTAATTGTTCTTGCTTGGCCTGTTCTTTACGAACATAGTAATTATATTCTATCTTTACAGCATTGATAAACAAATACTCCAATTCGCCTATAAATTTGGTAAGAGTACCAGCTATACTTTGGTTGCCATCTCCTGCAATCTTTAAGTATTTGGAGGAAATGGAACGTATATTTTCAATTGAATTATCTAATTTCTCGTATTTTAGATTATATAATACATTCTGAAGCTCTGCCTTCAAGGCAATAACCATTAGGGAATATATGGATTTATTCGACTTGGTAGTATAACGCGCAGAATAAAGTTCCATTAATTTATCTATTTGCTTTTCGTTTTCCTTGTATGCTTTACGAAGATCCTTTACATCCATACAATGTAATTTTAAAGCAACAGAAGGAATCAATTTATCTAAATCTTCTTTATCGTGAGGATTCAGTTTACAATTATTATACGAAACATCAGATACAAGAAAAGTATCAAGGGCATATTCAACGCTTTGGTACAATTCTTTAAAACGAGAGAGCTTGTTCTGCTGAGAAATAACCTGTTTTTCTAATTTCTGCGATTGCTCAGAAAGAGCAGACAAATCTTCGTGTTGTCTAGAAAGACTAATATTATTATCAGCAATTTCTTGGTTCATGCAATCAAGCCGCTCTTTGATTTGTAAATATTCGTCCGCGTGTAATTCTGACAATTTTTGCTGCAGAGCTACGTTTTCAGCTTTTATCTTACCTATTCTAAATATATCAAGTAATCCCATAACTCCTCCTAAGTACAAAATGCCGAAGCGAATCAACCATAGAATAAACAACGGATTTCTGCAAATAATAATTCTATGAAAATATTATTAGCAAAAATCATGTATGAAAAAAATGTATCTGTACGGCAGCTTTCAAATTTAACAGGCATTCCGAAGTCCACGATCAATAACATCATGACCGAGAAATATTCTCCCACATTAGACAATTTGGAAAAAATTGCCAAAGCATTGAAAGTGGGGATAGTAGATTTGTTTGAATCACCGTACAAGTAAAAAGTGTCCAGTATGCTGGACGATTGCGATTGAAAATTAAATAATGACCTCTGAATTTCGTATTATAAGTAGAAGCCTCTATAAAAATCGAAAAAAAGATAAAATTTTCGAGATTTTTAGTTCTACCATGAATTTCTAATGCATATATTGTCGATATAGGCAAATAGCTAAAACGAAAGCGGAGGTACATACTTATGAAAAATGTGGAAAGCACAAAACAGTACATCAGAGAAATGTTGGCCAAGCTGGATGATTCGGATGAAGTATTCTTGAAACAGCTATGTGTGATCATCCGAAAACATTTGGATCGGAAACATCTCGGAGAGAAGAGGGGGCGTTAGCCCTCTTTCTTTTTGCTTAAATTTTCCAACAACTTCTTACTGGCTTCCTGGAGCACCTTCTGGCTGGCCGGAGAAAGCTCATTATACGTCTGAACAATCTCAAGGATAATTCCAAAGAAGGGATTATCCCGCCCGTCTTCTAGCAGATCACTGACCAGTGCAGCGATTTCTTCTTCTTCGGTACGTTTCCGGGTCATATCACCTTCACCAGTTTTAAGCCATTTTTCATTAATATTGAATTCACGACAAATATCTTTTAACATTCTTTCTGTTAAACTACGGTTTCCTCTTTCAATATTTGACATAGTCACCTTGGTAACGCTTAAACGTTTACCGAATTCTTCTAATGTCATGTCTTGAGCCTTACGAACCTCTTTGACTCTTTCTCCCAATGTCATTTTTTCACCTCCATTTCTTGAATTCAGAATATCACTATTAGAGAGTAATGTCAACATAAAAAGTTAGCAAAGTAAACAAAATACTCTTGACAAAGTTATCTTTTAAAACTATAATGTAAACAAAGAAAACAGAAAGCGAGGTGAGAATATGACAAAAGAAAAGAAAGAACGTATCACAGCAATCGTACAGAATCTGAAACAGATGGACATTGTAAGCCTTAAGCTGATGGAGAATAACTCAGAACTCCTGAGAGCCAGAGACGCGATGGAAATGGAAACCCAGAAAGCAGGATAACGGGAAAGGAGATAAAGTGAGATTTATAGTAATTGGAGCATTGCTGTTAGGTGGGTTTGCATTTGGAGTAGCGCTTAAAAAAATTGTATGGCCAGCCATCAAGGCTGACCCTGTATCAAATTTAATAATGCCGGTAGCCACAGCTCTTTTAACAAATTTGTTGCTACTGTGGTTAGAAATGCGACAATAACCGGAGTCAGGTAGCGGTAAAAACGTTGTTTTCTCAGATAAACATTGTAACGTCGCCCTCTATCAGAAAGAGAGTAAGTGCCATCTGGAAGATATTCTCCTTCAGAACCTCGTTGAGGAAGATGATTTTCGGAAATAAGTCCATATTCTTTCAATTTAATAAGTTGTGGGGAAAATACATTCCCTTTTCGACACTTCTTAAATCTTAAAGAAAACAAAATACATTTTTCCTTAAATAGGATATTTAGAGAGGCGAAATCTGGATAGACAGGTTGGAACATAAACAGGACTCCTTTCTTGAATACTTGGGTATACCAGTACCCTGTAGTAAAAGAATAGGAGAATACGAGAGAAAAGTCAATGACATTTAGAAAAGCAACAGGAAAGGAGTGTAGTTAAAGTGGAAAAAGAAATTGCTTACCTGCAAAAACAAGTAAAGGAATTAAGGACAGCTTTACTTGTTACGCAGGTATTAACAATCGTAATGACTATTTTTCTTGGGTATCAGTGTCTTCGGGCAATTTGGAATTATCAGTACTTTCTTCAACAGGTGAGCATGTGTATTGAGTCTGTAAATAATGTTTATGCAGCTCTTCAACAGATTCTTGGAGCTCTTTGATACTTTCGGCTTCGCTGGAAAGAGATACATCTATATCGTGAAGTAATTGATGCAACATTTCGTTTTGTGCACGCTGAAGCTCAAGCTGGGCTTCTTCAATTTGCACTTGCTTAACTTGCTCTGGTTGTGGTGAATTGGATTGAACAATTGCAAGGAAAATTGTAAGCGCTGTATTAACAATTAAGTCGACAAGAGCTAGCAAAAAAGACGTAGGCATTTTTACTCGGCTGTTACCAACTGGAAGATATACAGAATCAGGTAATTCGTAAGTTTTAACTGCCTGTTCGTCAACAACTACGTAATCATCTTTTGGCAGACCACCTAGATTTTCAGGATAATCAAATGTTTTGGAAGGAGTGCGTAGTGTAGGAGTGAGATTTAAAACCTGTTGCTGGAGTTCGCGATATGAAAAATCATTTTTTACTGATTCGCTCAGAACGCTGTATAAATCAGCGGTTATGTTGTCACGAATGGATGAATTTAAAGATTTTGACAATTGGGAAACCTGAGAAGCAAGTGATGAACTCATAATGGAACTGTATGACTGAATGAGTTCTCTGCAGGGAGCTGTTAAGGATTCTTGTATTTGCTGAATCTGTGAAGCCATTGCATTAGGCAAAGCGTTTCGCACACATTCGAGCCGAATATCAGAAATCTTTTTCATAGTTGCTTGAAGTTCTGGGGTTAAAAAATGGTTGTATTTCATAAGAAACCTCCTTGTTAGTTTACTGGGCATGGCGGTGCCCGTAATTACAGAATAGGAGAGAATAGAAACAAAGTCAAGAAACACAGTTCGAGATATTTCGACAGGAAAGGAGTATAAGAAAATGTTTGAAATTGAAAAAGTAGATAAAACCATTGAAGCAGTATGTGACAGAGTACAGAGAAAATCCAAGGAAGGTGCTTTTGAGGATCTGGAGCTTCCGAGCCTGGTAACCGCCCTGGCCGATCTCATCTCTGCCAGAGAAAAACTTTCTTAGGCTAAAGGAGGTGAAAAGACATGGCACAATCCAATATTACTTTCCAGATGCCAGATCCAGAGAAAACGGCAGCAGCATTCTGTAAAATGCTATCCCAGATTCTTTCTGAAAAATATGACGCCAAGGTAACTGTAACAAAGAAGGAGAGGAAAACAGGATGAAGCGCAATGTAATTTTATCCATTATTATCGGCATCCTCACCACATACCTGCCAATCTGGCAGTGGGACGGAGCCCAGGCAGCAGGAGCTGTGGCGTGTTCAGTAATGACATGGATGTTAATACAAGGCACTGAACCGGAAGGAGATAGGTATGATCTTAGAAAAAGAAATCAATGAGTTATTCGAGCTTTCAAAGAAAGCAATAGAAAAGAAAACAGCATGGGCAATCGACTTCACTATAGGAGCAACAGGCCCATTGTGCGGAGTCATGATAAAAGAAACTCAAGAAATTGAAGCTGCTTTTTACTGCATTTACAGAAATGAAGAATTTATGGAAACATCACTTAAAAACTGTACAGCTGCCAAGGAACACTTAAACAGATTACTGGAGAAAAAGCAGGAAGGAGAAGCCTGAATGAGCGGAAGAATTACAATCGCAAATCCCAATGGAGCTGGATATAGAATTCCTGGCTGCAGAGCTTCTTCTCTCCGCTTGGAGTGGCAGCAGGAGCAGACCGTGCTCTTTGGTACTGTAGCGGACCGCCTGGGAGAGTATGAAGATCTTGGCTCCGTGGAGGAACTGCGGGAACTGAAACGGAGGGGCTATTGATGGACAAGCCAGAGAAAAGACGTACCTGGACAATCCTGTACGCAGATGGTTACAAGGAATATTATACCGGAACCAGAGCTGAAGCGGAGGCCTTGGCAGAAGAACGGTGCGTTCTGCATCTCAATGATTATATAATTGCATAAAAATTGCCCCATGTACGGGAATACATGGGGCAAAGACTATCGGTCACCCGATAAAGATATCTATAGATACTATACCATTTGGGTGTCTGAAAGTCAAGAAAACAGGGACAAAAATCCCCTGTTGAGCACTTGATAAAGATATTAAAGTTAGGACGAGATGGTATGGGGACAATAAGAAAATGGTACGAATTAAGGGGCGGAGAAGTTCTGGATATCCAGGAGTATCATGATGGGAAATATGGAGCTAAGGGCAAGAAGAGGCTGCCAAAAAAGAAACCAACCAAAGAGGATATGCAGAAGGTTAACGAATGGAACCGGGCACGCCTGATAAAGATCCGGTTACTGGAATACTTCACTTTTGGAGATTTGTGGGTGACACTGACATATATACGCCTTAACCGCCCACCCGACATGAAAACGGTTGCAGATCAGATCGCAAAGCTTCTGAGGAAATTGAGAACCGAGTACAGGAAATGCAAAAGAGAGCTTTTCTGGTATGCAAAAATTGAAAAAGGTACAAAAGGCGGGTGGCATATCCATATTGTGATCAATGATATTGGAACCACAGCAAGCATGCTTGTGAATAATTGGGAATACGGAGAAGTGAAGACAATAGCAATCAAACACAGCCAGTTCTATGATGAGGACTTTACAAAGCTGGCAAATTACCTGGCCAAGAATGAAAATTCTGTGGAGTACAAAGAAGATGGCACTCCCGCAAAACCAAGGATAAAAGAATCCAGATGTACCCATTCCCGTAATATGCCATTACCAGAACCAAAAAAGAAAAAGCTGGTTCACTGGAAAAGAGAAATCAAGCCCAAGAAAGGTTACTACATAGCGGCATACTTTGAGGGGCAGAATCCAAAAACCGGATTTAGCTACCGCCGATATACGTTGATCAAATTGGACAGGAGGATTTAAAGAGTGCAGCAAGTAGATATATACCTGTATCCTTCTTCCAGAGCACCCAAGCTCAAGGAAGGATCCTATTACTGGAAGGCACGCTGCAGGGGCGTACCAAGAGAGGGAACCGGACAAGCCGGGGAATGCACATCCGGTCAGCGCCTGGTTCTGCTGTGTGCGGCAGCAGCCCTTAAGATCGTAATCCGCCCTGCCATGATTACGATCCATACAGACAGCTATTACCTGGTAGGAAACCATAAGAAACTACAGCAGTGGAAAGAAAATGGTTGGAAGAAACAAGATGGCACAGAAGCCAGAAATGCCGACCTCTGGCAGCAGATTATGGACTTGGAAAGCCAGCATAAAGTCAAATACCAATTAGAACGGCCAATGCCGAAGAAAGAGGATATATAGGAGGGAAGTTTATGTTGTTTGAGAAGTTTGGGGAAATGAGTTCCTGCAAGGATATCAACGACCTTGCGGAGAATCTGTTCAATGAAGGAGACACTGCCAGTATCAAGACTATGGCAGCAGAAAATGGGATCCCGGAAGATCTTGTAGCTATGTACCTGGAGGGAGATCTCCCGTATCTGTGCGATGCCGAAATCGCGGCAATCGGAAAACTGGATGTTGAGAGCAAAGCCTTGAAGCTGAAAGGCCTTATGGTAGACTGGGTGGAATACATCAAGGCCTTGTGCATGGAAAGTGATATGATGGCTCACCAGGTACGCAAGAAAGGAAAATCACTGAAGAAGTGCATGGCAGCCCTTCTGGTTTATTCCTTCCAGAACCGGATCAGCGTGGACAAGGAGATCATAAAAGCTGCTAAAATATCCGCATCCCGGGTAGATTTTGGCGTTCCCTCAATGGGCGAAGCTAAGCGGCTGATCAAAGAATATTATCTGGGAGGAACTGGCAAATGAAACGGACCGCATTACTTATGCACATCCCAGAACAGGAAGCTCCTGAGAAAACAAGTGAATTTGTAACAGCAGTAAGCCAGGTGGCAAGCTATGACGGACAATTGTACCTGAATATCGACCTATTCTACAAAGATGTCCTGAAAGCCAGATATTTTGCGGACAGGATGACACATGCTTGTCATGTGGACGGATCATGGCGGACCTGTAAGATGTATAACATAGCCAGAATTTGCATGGGAAAAACTGTCCTGAAAGGTAATGAGACATATTTCCACCATGATGAATGGAAATGGAATTCCACAAAGGATAACAATATAGCCTATGAGTACTTAGGAAAAAACCTGGAAACATATGAAGACGATATCGGCCGGACAAAGTACCTGAATGCCATTGAAAGAAAAGGGAAAAGAATCGATGAAATGATGAACAGAGTCCCGGCGCTTCCCAAAGATTTAGAGAATTGGCTGGAGCGAAAGGTATTTACAGAGAACTATCTTTTTATGAAAAGGAAAAAGAACCGGACGGATTACGTCTGCACTTCCTGCGGGCATAAAGGCTGGAAAAAAATTGGTTGGAAACGTAATGAAAATACAACATGTCCACACTGCGGAGCGCCTGTAATAGCCAGCCTCAGAAATGTCATGATTCAGAGAAGAGAACCGGTAGTCGTGCTTCAGACTATGGGAGAAAATGAGTGGGTAGAACGCCAGCTGAGAGCAGTATGCACATGGGCTTTCGGAAAAAAGGAAATAGAAATCCTGGAAGATATACGGGCAATTATCCCTAAAAATCATACTTGGGGAAATGTGTGGTATGGAACGTACCAGGAGCAGGATGAATTTTGCCAGGAATTCTGGGATACCAACCGGGGAAACAAGAGATTTTATGAATCTTATCTGTATCCGGAAAATCTACAGGAAGTACTCCCATATGGAAAATTACAACATAGCGGTTTGGATATTCTGGCAAATAAGTGCAAAAAGATAAATGTAAATTATTTTATAACAACCTACCACGGAAGACCGTGGATGGAGTATTGGATCAAAGCTGGTCTGTATCGATTGGCAACGGAAGTAACACGGATATACGGAATGTGGGGCAATCCAAGTTACATAAAGGAAGATGAAAAGAAATTATCACTTTGCCTGCGAATTAATGGAGATCGCGTATATCGGCTAAGAAAACTGGATGGCGGACTTAATGCTTTGAAATGGCTACAGTATGAACAGGAGACTAAAAAAAAGATTTCGCAGCAAAGCCTGGAATTTTTGAGCGGAAGAGCTCCAGAGCCAAGTGACTGCCGGGAAATCCTGAAGTGCTTAGGTAGCGTCAACCGCATGGCCAATTATATGAAAAAGCAGAAAATTGCACCAAGTACGCTGATTGAGACTTGGAATGATTACTTGAGAATGGCAGCAGCCGAGGGAATGGATGTAAACGACGATATTGTAAGACTCCCCAAAGATCTGAAAGCCCGACATGATGAGTTGGTTGAAAGAATTAACGGAAGGAAAGAAGAAAAACGGCTGAAGGAGGAAGCTGAAAAGTACAGAAAGCTCAACCAGAAGATCATGAAGCATCTTCCAGAAGCAAAAAGGTATTTCTGGGAAAATAAGGACTATATGATCATTCCTGCCGGAAAGTGCGAAGAGCTGGTTGCTGAAGGCCGAAAACTCCACCATTGCGTAGGAGCTTCTACAAACTATATGGAGAAGATGGCAGAGGCAGAGAGCTGGATCCTGTTTTTGAGGAAAAAAGAAGATATTCAGAAACCTTATTACACCATAGAAATCAGCATGAAAGATGACCGGATCATACAGTGGTATTCCGAATATGATCGAAAACCAGATTCAAAGAAAATCCAGAAGGTACTGGATGCGTTTAAAAGAAACGTAAAGAAGTCTGAAAGAATCAAAGTTGCCGTATAAGGAGGATATTATGGACTATGTACAATTAACCCTGGATGACTACATCCAGTGCAAAACAGAAATCAAAGAGAATTTAACCGGAATCGTAAAGGGCTTCGTGAAGATTGGCTGGCAGCTGACCAGAATCAGCGCATCCAAGGCCTACACTATGGACGGATACAACTCCATCACAGAATTTGCTAAGGCGGAGTATGATATGAATCCAGATGGCGTAAGCCGCTTTATGAAAGTGTATGAGCGCTATTCCACCCCAGGGGATACCCCGGAGCTTCAGGAGCAGTACAAAGATTTCAAATTCGCCCAACTTTCCGAAATGCTTCAGCTTTCATCTGAAGACCAACAGATGATTACGGCAGATACCAAGAGAGATGATATCCGGGAATTAAAGAAGTTCAACAAAGAAAACGAACACAACCCGGAACAGCTCTTTGCTTGGAAAAATGGGCAGGAAAACAAAATCTTCGATACAATCTTTGAATTTTTCAAATCCTCCAGAGAACTCCTGAACACGCTGTTCGGGTCCGATGCCTATAAAACTGGTTCCTTGGAGCAGATGGTAGAGGTTGTAAATCCTTCCGGCAGCAGGAGCTACCGGAAAGGAACGGTGTTCCTGATGATGTACGGGCCAGAAAAAGGAATCATGATTAAGCAGATTCCACAAGGCACGGAAAATATGCCATGGAGCGAGTTCTTCAATATTGTGCAGGATCTGTTTGGAGAAAAGGCAGCAGGCGCCAAGACCTGGGAGGCCTATTTTGAGCCAAAAAATCAAAAAATAGCAGAACCAAAAAAAGAGCCTTCCCATTTGGAAGATTCCGGGGCAGACATGGAAATTGAGCCTGCGCAAATGCCAGACGAAAACGAGGAAAAAAGTCAAGAAATTGCACCTGTACCGGAGAAAAATACACCAGAAGAGGTGGAGAAGCCGGTTCCGGATGTGGAAAAGCCAGAAAATCCGGCTGAGATTGTGGAAAACGAAGAACAAATTCCAGGGCAGGACAGCATTCTGAACCACGAGGAGTATATGCCGAAACCAGAGGCAGAAAGTCCAGAGAAAATTCAAGAGCCGGAACACAAGGAACCTGTTTTAGAGACGACAGAAAATGGGGAGCCAGAACCTGCAGAACCAGAAGCTGAGTTGCCTGCAGAACCAGAAGAGCGTCTGGCAGTAGAAGAGGAAGAACCACCAAAGGAAGAAATTCCAGATCCAGTTCCGGAAGAAACGCCGGAGAAAGAGCCACAGGATCAGGAATCCGAAATTGCGCCCGCGCAAGAAATAGTAGAAAAGCCAATCCACAGAAAAGAATTCTTAGATTCCCTCACAGAGTATGGAGCAGCTGCTTACTTTGCTAAAGCCTTTGAGGGATTCGGAGCTATTACATTCAGCCAGCTTAAAAGTCCTGGCTTCTGGGAACGCTGGATGAACGCCGAAGTAGATCACCTGGGGCTCCCCTGGGTGGATTAATCAAGGGTGCAATCTGAATCACATATATATCACAATTTCATTTCCCTGCCCTAACTTGTTAAGGGGCAGGGGGAAAGGAGCCATATGACAGGAGATAAAATCGTAGAAGCCATTGATCAGATAGATATGTGTGATCTTGAGCTTCCTTCATTTGCAATATATAAGAATCCGGAAGACTATCCTGGAAAAACAGTAGCCAGATTGTTCGAAAAGGATTGCCCAACTGATGTAGTAATCATCAGAAAAGACGTCCGGGAGTTACATCAGCTATTTCGGTACCGCACAAGGATGTCTTTCATGCTGCCGCTTCCAGGAGATCCAGCAAATCTGGTAGGAGTATGGATATAGGCTTAAAGTTCCCAAAAGGAACATCAAAGAAGAAAAAAAGAAAATCCCATCCTCCAAGCATCCTAGGAAGCCGGAAAGGATGGTGCTATTTATGCGGAAGATGTACAAATACTCAGGTACATCATATATTCGGCGGACCCAACCGAACGCTATCTGAAGAATATGGGTTAAAAGTAGATTTATGCTTAGAATGCCATCAGACAGGTACCCATGCGGTACATAGAGATCCGGAAATTATGGACATGCTCCACCGCCAGGGGCAGGAAGCATTCGAAGCCCAGGCCGGCAGCAGGGAAGAATTTATGAGGACATTCGGGAGGAACTGGTTATGACATTATATGAGATCACAGAAAACGTTGCAGAAGAAGCTGGGGAAGCAGTAACCATACAAGAAGCCTCTGAATTGTTGGGACGGACAATTGGAAGCCTGTATGGTGCCGCAGCTGAAGGACGGCGGATAGCCGGAAAATATTACTTGAGAGCCGTAGATCGAACCATCAGCAAGAGCAGAGATCTTACACTGCTCCTGGAATATGATCGAACCCGGCAGCAGCTTCTGAGGATAAAACAATGAGCACAAAGATAATCCTGCATCCTTCCACCCCAGGATATTGCAAGGAATGCATATACCATACAAAGGATGACCAGTGTACAAATGAGGAGTACAAGAAGAACTTTTATAATGTCTGCTGCGTGTGGGGCTATTGCAAATTTAAGAAAGTTCGGAGGTAGAAAGTGATAGATAAACCTGTCTTGGATGTTACGTGTGGATCAAAGATGATTTGGTTCAACAAAAATAATAAACTGGCCGTATATGTTGACAGGCGCGAGCTGGACTGCGAAGCAATATGGACAAGTGGAGATGGAAAAACAACAAGATACTGCAACATCAATCCTGATATTATCGCAGACTTTACAGATCTGCCATTTGAGGATAATACTTTTTATCACATCATATTTGATCCGCCACATCTTGTTGATGGCGGAGACAATGCCTGGATGGTAAAGAAGTACGGCAAACTCAACAAGGATACATGGAAACAAGTGTTACATGATGGTTTTTCTGAGTGCATGCGTGTACTCAAACCTTATGGCACATTGATTTTTAAGTGGAATGAGACACAGATTCCAGTAAAGGACGTTATTACAGCTATTGGACATAAACCACTGTACGGCAATAGATCCGGCAAACAGGGGAAAACACATTGGATGGCATTTGTGAAGGAGGTGGAGCAATGAAGAATCGAACCTGCAAGACATGTAGATATAACGATAATCTCCTGTGTGACCGCAAAGGAATCTGGATACAGGATGATAATATATGCAATAAGTGGCAGCAGGATAATATGGCAACTTGGCGAGAAACCATGTTGGCAAAGTTTTTAAGAACAAGGTGAGGTAAAAATGACAAGGGCAGAAACAACAAAATTCCTTGGACAGTTGCTTATAAATACACGTTTCAGCGGAGCTGGGAAGCACTGGGCCAGCGAGGTAAGTATTGATCCTTGGGGACGAGAAGCGAAAAGAGTTGACTACATGCAATTTTCTCCGGCTGATCAGTGCTCCATATCTGGGATAGAAAAAGGCATATTTACCTGTTATGAGGTAAAGAGCTGCAAAGAAGATGTTTACAGCGGGAACGGCTTGAACTTCCTGGGAGAAAAAAATTACATTGTGACCACAATGGAGTGCTACAACGACATTTTACCGGATTTACGCAGCGGGAAATTTGCCAGGCACATGCACGAACAGTTTCCAGAATCATCCCATTATTTTGGTGTGATGGTCGCTGTCCCCTATTTAGCGGAGCTTACGGATGAAATTGAGAATCCAACACCAATAGATCCTGATACAGAACGCTGGAAGCTGGCGGTGGCACTGCCTTGCCGCGAAGGACCAAGAAAAAGATCCATGACAGAACTGTTGTTTTGCATGGTGAGAAGCGGGCATTGAGAAAGGAGAACATCATGAGACAAATAAGAGAACACTTGAAACAGATGAAAAAAGATCTGGAAAACCATACCATCTATAAAGAAGGGCTTCCGGGAAGTGCCCTGGATATTGTGAATACTCTTCTGGCTGATCTGAAACAGGACGAGAAAGAAAATGGATGGATTCCGATTGACGAGAGATTACCAGAAACAGATGATTATATCCTGGTTTCATTCAGCAACTGTGACCTACCAGATATTGGACGATACGAAGCTGATAAAGATGGAGGAGGCGCCTTTTTCCCGGGAGACGAAGAAAGAAGCTATGCATCATTTGGATTATTTGTAAATGCCTGGATGCCGCTTCCAGAACCATATAAGGAGGTGTGAAAAATGTTAGATGTGATTATTCCACTGGTAATAGGAATTGCAATTGGGGCAATTGGAGTATGTGTCTGGGCGTTGAGCGTGGTACAGAAAAAGAGGGAAAATGCTGTGGTAGAAAATAAAACAGATCAGGAAGCTGTTGAAGCAGTAAATACGATTAAGCGGTACTGTGATAACAAGTTCTGTCATGCCTGTGCCATTGAGAAGATATGCGGAGAATATTTTGATCGGAGCGATTACGATCCAGAAAACTGGCCAGAAGTGGAGGTGCCACATGAGTAAAGCGTATAAGGATCCAACGGCAGACGAAGCAATATTTCAGATAGACAGATGGGAAAAACGGCAGCAGGAGTTAGAAGAGAAGCACGGAATCAAAAGAGGGGATGTTATTCAGATCATACAAACCAGCTATGCTTCTGGTGACGGGAAGATCATCACCAAAAAGGTGAAAGCCAGGATAAAAGCATTATATCCCCATGTAGTGCAATTACAGTTATCAAACGGCATAACCAGATCACCAACATACTGGGAACTGGAACGACTGAAAGCAGGAGGTGGTACCAATGGACAAGAACATCCTGGATCAGTACCTGGAGATAAAAGGGGAAATCCGTGATCTGAAAGAACGGATAGACCGGGACCAGCGCAGGCTGGAAAGAATCAAAGCAGAAGGTGTTGTATCAGACACCGTCAGAGGCACAAGAAAAGATGGAACCATAGGGCCAATTAAGATAACCGGTTATCCCCTTCCGGAAGCAGACCAGGTGAAGAACATGATAAAAAAGAGGGTGTTAAAGTTACATATCCTGGAAGATGAGCTGCAGGAAGCCGTAAATGCAGTGGATGATTTTATTGAGAAAATCCCAAAGAGTGATCTGAGAATGATGTTTCGCTTTTATTATCTGGATGACATGACCTGGGCAGCAGTAGCCATTAATATGAATTACCGTTTTCCGAAGCGGCGGATTAAATATACAGAAGATAATTGCCGGATTCGCCATGACAGATATTTGAAAGATAATTTAGGAAAATTATAAAATGTTCGGTCATGTTCGCTTTTTCTATGGTACTATTTAGACTGGGATTGGTGAAAAGATTTCATAAAGCTCCTTATTAAATGATTGACAAGTGCCGCAACGCTGTCTGTGTACTTCGAGGGTAGGAAAACAGAAAAATGTTGCAGACGTAAATAAAAATGTGGTTCAGAGAAAAGAACACAGAAACCTCCAAGTGATTGATACAGCGGCACGTATGGATCACAAATTCGGAACACCTCCCCGATCGGGAGGGAGCATGAGCCGTTAAGCTGAGCCGCAGGTTCGAGTCCTGGTGTTCCGATTAGCTCCTCATAATATTATTCCTAGAAAGACATCTGACTATTAATGGTTGGGTGTCTTTTTGAGGTACGTATTAAAAATTTATATTGCAATATTATTTATGATTTTGTAATATAAATAAAAAAGGTGCGTGAAGAAAATGCCAGAGGAATTAATTAACTTATTAGAGTCGATAGTAGTTGGATTATTAACTGGAATTGTAACAGGAGTCATTGTTACTAGATTTTATAGAAAAAAGGATGAAGCAATAGAGAAAAGCAAATATATTAATTCATTGATTAAATATATTCACAAGCTTCGAAACGTGATGTTTTTTCCGGGAGGTGATATACCTGACGAATACATTGAAGATATTTACAAGTTTGTAGACTGTAATAATCGTCCAGAAAAATATAATTGGATAAATTTTTCAGAAGAAGAGGAAATTGTGGTAAAAGCTGCAATTAAAGTTTGTGATAGCATTGCTTATAAGGCATTTGAATGCCGTATGAGAATGGGCTGGATGAATAGGAAAAATTATCCAGAAGAACATAAAGGAGATTTAGGAAAAAGTATATTAGAACTAAAATGCGATATATTTGTAATGAGTCAAGAGCTTACAAAATATGAAAATGATTTGATTCAATACAATAAAAAATATATATCACAATAATAAAATATAGATATTAACAGAGGCAGTTCTTCGGAGCTGCTTTTTCTATGCCAATTTTCGTACAGCGTGCACAGCACCAGCCGTAATTCTTAACGCGGTCACCTCCTTTCATGATTGACGGCGGCAATCGGCTGTCGTGGATGGTGCTGGCAGGACTGTATTTTATTATATTTTTGAAAGAAGGTGAGCCTGAGTGACAAAAAAACAAAAGAGATTTGTAGATGAGTATCTGATTGACCTGAATGCTACCCAGGCCGCCATAAGAGCCGGATACAAGGCAAAAAATGGTCAGAGAGCTTCTGAGATCGGACATGAATTACTCCAGAAAACCCAAGTTTCAGAAGCAATCTCAGAGGCAATCGCAGAAAGATCCAAAAGAACCGGAATCAATGCTGACCGTGTTCTTCTGGAACTGGCCAGAATTGCATTTGTAAATGCAGATGATGTAATCAATGCAAAAGACGCAACACTAAAAGAAGATGCCTCCAGGGACGATCTGGCAGCTATACAGTCTGTGAAAGTAAAATACTTTGGAGAAGATGGCACAGAAAGAGAAATCAAGCTTGCAGACAAACTGAAAGCCCTGGATATGCTTGGACGCCATCTGGCAATGTGGAATGACAAGCTTCAGCTCAGCGGTATGGAAGAAGAAAAATCAAAACTTGACAGTCTGATCAAGCAGATCAGCGGAGGCGGATAATGAGCAGCATGGATCTTGTGCTGTCTGAAAAATACAAAGCATTTTTGAAATGCCAGACACCAGTGGAGTTCCTGGAAGGTACCACGGCAGCAGGAAAGACTACAGTAGGAATTTTTAAGTTCATGCTGAAAGTAGCCCAGAGTCCGAAAAAGCTTCATATCCTGGCAGCAGACGACACAGGAACAGCAGAGAAAAACATTATCAACAAAGACCTTGGAATCCTGGACGATTTCGGAAGCCTGGTAGAGTACAACGGATCCGGCACAAAGGATGACAAGATCCCGCATATTCTTTTTCATACTTCATCCGGGGACAAAACCATATACGTTTTGGGATATGGAAACAAGAAGAAATGGAAGAAAGCCCTTGGCGGTCAGTATGGATGCCTGTACATCGATGAGATCAACACGGCGGACATCGACTTTGTCCGCGAGGCTTCCATGCGCTGTGATTACCTCATGGCAACCCTAAACCCAGATGATCCAAGCCTGGATGTGTATAAAGAGTATATCAACTGCAGCCGCCCGCTTCCTGAATGGGAAGAGGACACGCCACAGGAGATCAAAGACGAATTAAAAGAAGAACCAAAGCCCGGCTGGGTTCACTGGTTCTTTTCTTTTGACGATAATGCAGGACTTCCGGAAGAAAAGAAAGACCAGATCATCCGGAACACCCCGAAAGGAACAAAGATCTATAAGAACAAGATCTTAGGCCTCAGAGGAAAAGCAACCGGGCTGATCTTCCCGAACTTCAGCCGAAAGAAACATGTAGTATCTGAGAAATGGGTAAAAGCCCAGATGGCAGCAGGCAAAATAAAATTCAAAAAATTTACCTGCGGTCTGGATACTTCGTACTCTTCAAAATCCCCGGATACAATTGCAATGGTATTCCAGGGCATTACGACAGATAGAAGGCTGCTCACCCTGGCTGAGAAAGTTTACAGTAACAAAGATCTGGATCAACCCCTTGCTCCATCCGATACAGCAGTAAAATTTGTTGAGTTCCTGGAAAAATGTCGTAAGGACTGGGGCTTTGCAAGGGAAACCTTTATTGACTGTGCAGATGCGGCTACGATCACAGAACTGCGGAAATACAAGCGTCTGAACGGATGCCTGTACAACTTTGTGGAATCCTACAAAAAAGTAGAAATCCTGGACAGAATCAAGCTTCAGCTTGGCTGGATCCAGCAGGGCTGCTATCTGGTAGTGGATACCTGTACAAATCATATTTCAGAGATGGAGAAATATTCATGGGATGAGGATAAAGACATTCCGGAAGATAGAAATGACCACACGATCAACTCCCAGCAGTACGGATGGATTCCATACCGTGACTTGATTGGATTTGAGGAGGAACAGAAAAGGTGAAATGGATGGAAAGATTAAATGAAAACATAAAAAAGACGGTCCGGAGTTGGCTGAATGTTCTTCCGGCGAACCCTTTTAACTTTCAGATCAATGAGATGATGGATTTTGAAGGACACGCAATTCTGAACCGTATCTGGTACAGGGGTGACGGAAACGAGCTGGAACAGATCTATCAGCAGAATGCAGAATTTGCAGACAGACACAAGTTCTGGGCAAGCAGATCAACCCCTGGAATGGACATGCGGAAGATTCATACTGGCCTTCCGGGACTGACAGTTAAAGTTCTTTCTTTCACTGTTCTACCAGATATGAACGAATTTGAATTTGAACAGCCGGCACAGGAACAGCTATGGAAAGAAATTGAAAAAGATAATAAATTTTATAAAAAGATTGAAAGCGCCCTCAAAGAAACACTGTTTATCGGAGATGGCGCTTTTAAAGTGGCTATAGATACAACGATCAGCGATTATCCGATACTGGAGTGGTATCCGGGTGAAAGGGTTGAATTTGTCTACCAGAGAGACCGAATCAGGGAGATCGTATTCAAGACACCATACGAAGAAAAAGGAAAAGTGTATGTCCTGAATGAGCGTTATGGCTATGGCTATATTATCAATGAGCTGTATCTTGATGGCAGACTGGTTGATATTAAATCTATAAAAGCCACTGAGAATCTAACAGATATTAAATTTGATGATTCAGTCATGCTGGCTGAACCATTTATGATCTATGAGTCTACCAGATATGAAGGCAGAGGAGGTAGCATATTTGATGGAAAGCTCGACAGCTATGATTCACTGGATGAGACATGGTCACAGTGGATGGATGCCTTAAGAGCCGGAAGAGCAAAGACCTATGTTCCGGAATGCCTGGTTCCACATGATCCTGAAACAGGGATGCTGATAAAACCGAATCCGTTCGACAACCGCTATTTTGCAGCAGAAGGAGATATGCGAGAAGGTCAGAAGAATCAGGTCGTTACGGACCAGCCGGTTATTCCTCATGACAGTTATATGGCATCATACATTACAGCCTTGGATCTGTGCCTGCAGGGAGTGATCAGTCCATCTACACTGGGAATTGACACAAAGAAGCTGGATAATGCAGAAGCACAGAGGGAAAAAGAAAAGACAACCCTGTACACCAGGAACGCAATTGTAAAGGCATTGCAGGAAGTTCTTCCTGGAGTTGTTTCAATGTGTATCAATGCAGACAATATCCTGCATAACAAGAGCATTGAAGAAGTAAAGGTCAACATTCCGTTTGGAGAATATGCAAACCCGTCATTCGAAAGCCAGGTAGAGACAGTTGCCAAAGCGAAACAGGGCGGCATTATGAGCATTGAACGGTGTGTTGAAGAACTGTATGGAGATACACTGGACGATCACTGCAAAGAGGAAGAAATAGCCAGATTAAAGGCAGAGCAGGGCATCCAGGACGTGGAGGAACCAGGAGTGAACCTGGAGGCTGGAAACTTTAAGATTGACCTGGAAGGCGGTGGAGATAATGAAAGTAAAGGTGGCAAACAGAATGTACAGGATGAACCGAAAGGAGTACCAGGGGCTACTGGAAGTAGCAAAGGAGCAGGTGCCGATGGGCGTGTACGCTCTGGAAAAGAATGATTATGCTGAACTTAGAAATGATGCCTGTACCAGCAAAACAAAGCTGAAAGATATGATCCGAATATTCAAAAGCCAGGGCTTTAAGGTATATGCAAACGGGAGGTAACCACAGATGCCGAAGCTTAACACCGTCTACGACATTGGAGCTGCCTTTGAAGCCATAGAAAATGAGCTTATGTCCTCCATGATCCGCAATATGCGTCGGCACAAACTGGAAGAGATCGACGAAGATAAGCAGTGGGCTATGTGGCAGGCGTTGCAACTGAAAGCCTTAGAAAAGTACAAGAAGGACAACCGGAAAAAATATGGAAAACAGTTCAAGGATATCAATGATCAGATAAAAGCTCTGATATCCATATCCAGATCTGAAGGCGAGATGGCACAGGAAATTGCGATCCTGGAAGCTATCAGAAATGGTTTTCCTGCCAAACGTATTGGCAAAGGGGCAGCTGCTGAATTTTTCAAGTTGAATGATAGAAAACTGGAAGCGTTAATCAAAGCAACCATGGATGATATGGAACACGCGGAAATTGCCGTACTTCGAATGGCAAATGACCAGTACCGTAAGGTAATCTACAATGCTCAGGTGTACGCAAACACCGGAGCAGGAACCTATGAGAAAGCTGTAGATATGGCTACAGAAGATTTTGTCAAGGCTGGTTTAAACTGTGTGTTGTACGCCAACGGCGCAAGGCACACATTAGCCGATTACGCTGACATGGCAATCAGAACAGCCAGTAAAAGGGCATATCTACAGGGAGAAGGGCAGAAACGCCAGGAATGGGGAATATCTACAGTGATTATGAATAAACGTGGAAATCCCTGTCCGAAATGCTTGCCCTTTGTGGGAAAGGTGCTGATCGATGATGTGTGGAGTAATGGTCCAAAAGACGGAAAGTCCCCAGTTACCGGAATCAAATATCCACTTATGAGCAGTGCCATAGCTGCAGGTTTGTACCATCCGCGCTGTAAGGATAGCCATACCACATACTTCGAAGGCATCAGCACCCCGCCAGAGAAGAGCAGGTATACCAAAGCAGAGTTGAATGAACTGGTACGGAAGCAGGAACAGGAAAACCGGCAGCAGTATGCCAGAAGACAGGAAAAAAAGTTCGGTAGGCTGGCAGATTTTTCCCTGGATCCGGAGAACAAAAAGAAGTATGAGCAGAAACAAAAAGAGTGGAAATCCGTTGCAAATGATGCGGACTCTGCTATAATGATATCAGGAGCCAGGATCACGGATATATTCAGTGAAGAGGCAGAAAACTTTGCAGAGATGTACTACAAAGAGATCAGGAGCTTTTCTACAGACGCGAAGAAAATTGCCAAGAATCTTGAGAAAGAAGAAGCCGATATAGAGAAGATAAAGGCATATCTGTTTGAAGATGAATCGCTGTTTGATCCGGATTTAAAGACATACCGCAGATTTGATCCCGATTGCGCCATAGCCCAGAGCTGGCAGAGACTTATGACAGGGAAAGACATTAAGCCGCATGACCGCACTTTGATAGAGCATGAGCTTCTTGAGATGAAAATTAAAAGAGAAAATCCTGATATGGAGCATTGGAAAGCGCATGAGCTTGCCACTGAAAAATATGATTACCCGAAGGAGGCGTTAGAGTATTATGGTAATCTTGAAAAACATAAAAAAGACAAATAATATGATTTCTGCCGACTATTACCCGGAGGGGAAAGAACCCAAAGGTTTTATGAGAATTGAGGATGGAAAAGTTACAGAGCATGAGAATGCAAGCTCTTTCGCAGCACCGCATGTTCGGAATGAACTGAGGAGGTTAGCGAAAATGGAGAACCCACCAACAGAGAAAACGGTATTATGGTATTAGATGCCACCAGTTAAAAATGACTGGTGGCATTTTTATGTCTAAAATTAAAAATTGCGCCGGCGCAAATAGGAGGTAAAGACAATGAAAACTGTAGTAATTGAAGGTAAGGATCTGCTATTCACACTTTTTAAACTTGCATTTTATATTTGGATAGAGATGTGGAATGTGAGGATTTTGCTGGTAGCAGTTAAGATGGTGATTGCGGTAGGTGTATATTCAACTTACTTTGCGGTAATTTTAGTTTCGGTTTATGGGATTTATTCTGCTTTCAGAGGGCTTAAGAAGACAGTTGCCAAAACAATAAGGAGGTGGTTATTTGAAGGTGATAGTGCAGCATAATTTCCGCGACAAAGAAAATGACTTGGTTCTTCGCACAGCCGGGGAAGAACTGGAAGTGTCCCGGAAAAGAGCAGAGTATCTAGTAAATCTGCAGCTGGTAAAGACTGTTGAAGATCAGAAAGGCGGTGATCCAAAATCTCCCATTGAGGCGCAGGGTTAAGCGTCTTATTTTTACGTCCAAACACGATATGACGCAAAAAGGTACGTGACCAGTGACACTGATGACAATGGAAGACATAAGAGCGACACTCTCAAAACGGAAAGGAGTCCAGAAATGGAAAATAACAATACAACAACTCAGAACCCTGATACTCAGCAGACTGCGGCTCAGAGTAATCAGCAGAGTACACCTGCAATTGACTATGGAAAGATTCAGCAGATGCTGGATGGAACACTGGCTGCTAAAGAAGATACAGCCCTGAAAGCCTACTTCAGGCAGCAGGGATTATCACAGCAGGAAGTGGAGCAGGCAATTACCGCATTTAAAGAACAGAAAGCGGCAAACCAGCCGGATGTTATCGGGATGCAGAACCAGATTACAGAAACACAGGCACAGCTTGCCGCATCTCAGAAAGCTGTTCAGGCGGCACAGGTGGAATCAGCAGCTACAATGATGGCAGTTTCCTTGGGAATCGAAGCAAAGACAATTCCATATATCCTTAAAATGGCTGATTTAAGCCAGGTTGTGGGAGAAGATGGAAACATCAATGAGGAAACATTGAAAACAGCTGTAAACAAGGTGTTGGAAGACGTTCCGGCACTGAAACCACAGGCTGATGGAAAGACCGGATTTACCCAGGTAGGAACCGGCGGTAATCCGGCACAGCATCCGCAGCAGACTACTACAAACCAGACAGCAGTGCCAACAAAGCGTTGGAACCGCTGGAACTAAAAAAGAAAGAAGGTATAAGATATGGCATTGAATTATGCAGAACAGTGGAGCCCGGAGCTCCTTGAAATCCTGATGCAGGGAACACTGACCTCTCCATTTGTAACCAGTAATGTTAGATGGCTTGACGCCAAAACTTTTCATTTTACCCAGATGAGTACATCCGGATATAAAAACCACAACAGAAAAGGCGGCTGGAACGTCGGTTCTTATGAACAGAAAGACGTACCGTACACACTGACACATGACCGTGATGTTGAGTTCATGGTAGATAAGGCAGATGTTGATGAGACAAATGCTACAGCTTCTATCCAGAACATTTCCAGAGTATTCGAACAGACATGGGTAGTTCCGGAAACAGATGCACTGTTTTTCTCCAAAGTTGCCCAGGCAGCCCAGAAGACAGAAAGCTATCATGGATCCACAGCAATTTCCACATATACTAAGGCAAAAGTTTTTGGAATGCTGAAAGATATTCTTGCAAAAGGAAAACTCAGAAGATACAAAGCAAACGGATCCCTTCTTATGTATGTTCGTAGTGAGATCATGGATGCCCTGGAGCAGTCCACAGAGTTCACTCGTAAGATCGAAATGACTCAGATCGCAGAAGGCGGTCTTGGCATTGAGACAAGAGTAACAGACATTGATGGGGTGCCGATCATGGAAGTAATCGATGATGAGCGATTCTATGATGCATTTAACTGGGAGCCGGAAAACGGTGGATTTGAACCGCAGAAAAAGGTAACTGCTGGAAGCGGTGTTGAAGCAGTGACCGGTGCGCACAAGATCAACGTACTTGTTACTTGTGGACAGACCTGTAAGACTGTACCGAAGATCAGCAGTATCTATTACTTTGCACCTGGCGCACATACAAAAGGTGACGGATATCTGTATCAGAACAGATCTTTCTCTGATGTATTTGTATTTCCAAATGGCCGTGATGGTGAAATCGACAGCATTTATGTGGATGTTGATACTGCAGAGGTTGGCGCCTGATAAGGGGTGAGAAAATGTCTATGTCTTATGAACCATATGCAAGCCCTGGATACTACCAGGGCAAATACGAAGGAATACTGATTGAAGATGATGATCTGAAGAAAGCCCTGGTGCAGGCTTCCAGGCACATTGATTCCCTGACCTACAACCGGATTGTAGGCAGGGGATTTTCCAACCTGACACGATTCCAACAGGATATCATTCAGGATGTTGTCTGCCAGCAGGCAGATTTTGAAACCGAGAATGCGGACGAGATCAATTCTATACTTTCAAGCTACAGCATCAATGGTGTATCCGCCCAGTTCGGCAGCAGCTGGAACGTATTCACAGACAAAGGCGTGGCAATGAAGAGAGATCTGTATGCTCTGCTGTGCCAGACGGGCTTGTGCTGCAGATTAGCGAGGTGAGCCATGAAATATCCATGTTTAGTACCCAAAAAGCTTTGCAAGACAGATATCAGCTTAGTAATGGAGCAGGAAGGGCGGGACAAATACGGCGAACCCCTTCCATGCTTCGAATATTCCGGGAAATGCAATTACCAGGATAAAGCTAAGACAATCTTCACAGCTGAAAAGAAGATGGTTCAGATAACAGGATCTGCATTACTCCCAGGAGATATCTGCCCGGAGCTTCCGGTAATATCCGGGGGCACAGCAATCGTATTTGGCGTCAAGCGAAGAATCCAGGAAGCAAGGAAAGCTCGAAACCCGGATGGCTCAGTGAATTATACGGAGGTGTTTCTGGTATGATCAAAGTGAATTCAACCGTGAAACTGAATTTTCCGAAGATCCAGAGGCTGACACAGGCACAGGTGGAAGCTCTGGAGCAGACCGCAGAAGCCTTGCACACAGAAGTTATACAGGCACAGGTATTTCCACGGGATACAGGTGCACTGCAGAATGAAAGCACATTTGTAGATGCATCCGAAAGCCGCCAGGGAAAAGTCAGCATCGTATCCAGTACACCTTATGCCAGACGGCTGTATTTCCATCCGGAATATCATTTCAAAAAGGATGAGAACCCGAATGCAAAAGGCAAGTGGTACGAAGACTGGCTTCCGGGCGGGAAAGATGCTGATTTTGCGGCGGAAACATTCAAAGAAATCTACAGGAGGCTGGCAGGGTTATGACATTATCAGATATCAGAGATTATATTGAGATACTCACCCGGGGCTCCGTGTATGTTGGCCCGATTCCGGATAAACCGGAAAAAATGGTGGGCGTCTATAACAGCAAACATCAGCATGAGTATAGCGTGGCTATTGGAGGCCCTGAATTGGAGTCTTACGGCACGAAATACGTCACTTTACTTGTACACTGGAATAAATCCCAGCACGATACAGAGAAAGTCGCTACAGCCCTGTTTGATGCCGTGAGAGTTACCCGAAATGTACAGGTAAACAATGAAACTATTAAATTTATTCTGCCAGTCTATGATCTTCAGGATATTGGTACAGATGATTCCGGTATCTATGAGATGGTGATAGAACTGGCAGTAGTTTTTGAAAAGAAAGGAAATAAGGATGAAGAATAAAATTGTGATGAACCTTCAGAAGTTTGCAGCTTCCAAGACTGGCGTATATCCATGCTACGAGAACCAGTTCCAGATAGATACTTCCACAAGCGGATCTGCAGCAATGAAGACAATTGCGGACTGCGTAACTTTTTCCGTATCTTTCGATAACGGAGTGGAGGAGTGGAATCCATTTGACACAGAAGGCTGGACCAGACGCTTACCAACATCCAAGAGCATTACAATTTCCGTAACAGCTAAGCGCAATGTTGGAGATGCTGGAAATGATTTTGTCGCAGGAATGGCATGGAAAAATGGAACAAATGCGGAGGCAGATGCCCAGTGGACATTCCCAGATGGAACTATCGTGAAGTTCCCAAAAGCAGTTATCAATGTAAAGAATGTTGGTTCCGGAGACTCTACAAGCGTTGCACCTCTTGAATTTGATATCATGAGCAACGGAAAGCCGGAGATAACACCAGCTGTGTAACAACTACGTCTTTTTTGCGTGGAAAAAAGGAGAAAATAAATGGCAAAATGTATTGATATTACAGATAAATTAAGCTTTGACAAAAATCCTGTCCTGATCATCAAGGGCAGAAAATTTGTGGTAAATGCAGATGCAGGTACCATGCTTGAGATCATGGGCTTGTTCAAGGAAGGTTCTTCCGATACAGAAGCAACAATTGCGGCCTATGAAAAACTGTTCAGTGAAAAAGACCGCAACGAGATCAAGAAAATGCGTCTGCCTTTTAAGGATCTTATGATCGTGATCCAGACCGCAATGGAGCTGATCCAGGGAGAAGAAGACCAGGGAGAGCAGTGACCCGTACTATGATCTGATAGATGATTTTGACCTGATCGTATCATCGTTTCAATCACAGTACGGGTTACGTCTTTCCAGGGAAATTCCTGCAGGGATGTCCTGGGACGAATTTTCGGACCTTCTATTCGGAATCGGCCCGGACACTGCCCTGGGCAGGATCGTAGCGATCCGTGCAGAAGAGGATGAAGAGAGCTTGAAGCATTTCACCCCGGAGCAGCGCCGGATCCGCTGTGAGTGGAGAAATAAACAGGCCATGAAGGTTTCGGAAGAAGACAGGGATAAATTCCTGGAAGCTATGAAACAGGCATTTATTGATAGGGCAGGAGGTGTGAATGGATAAAGAAAAGGTAAAATGCCCCTTCTGCGGACACGAACAGAAAGTACAGTACACCCCGGACGCAAAATGCCGGGGTGTTTTCATCCGGTGCCAGGGGCGCCATTGTAAAAAAGAATTTGAAATAAAGATTAACCAGGACAAGTAGTGCCATGTGTCGATGTCCTCGTGATAGAGGCAGGTGGCATATATGGCAACAAGTGTTGGACAGATCGGGCTTGATCTGGTTGTAAATCAGAAACCGTTTCAGGCACAAATGAAAGGGATTCAATCCCTTGCAAAGAAAACAGCAGCAACTTTGGCAGCTGCGTTTGGAGTCAAGAAGATCGTTGACTTCGGAAAGTCATGCCTAGAGCTTGGCTCAGATCTGGCGGAGGTTCAGAATGTCGTAGACGTTACATTTCCGAACATGACCGCACAGGTCGATAAATTTGCAAAATCGGCCGCACAAAGTTTCGGACTTTCCGAAACCATGGCGAAACAGTTCACAGGAACTTTTGGCGCCATGGCAAAAGCCTTTGGCTTCTCTGAAAGCCAGGCATATGAGATGGGATCCAGCCTTACCAAGCTGGCTGGAGATGTAGCTTCCTTCTACAACATTTCCCAGGATGAAGCCTACACCAAACTCAAATCCGTTTTCACAGGCGAAACGGAATCCTTAAAAGACTTGGGCGTGGTCATGACCCAGACCGCCCTTGACAGCTACGCGCTGGCGAACGGCTTCGGCAAAACAACGGCGAAAATGTCGGAAGCCGAAAAAGTAGCTCTGCGATACTCCTTCGTACAAAACCAGCTGGCAGCAGCCCAGGGGGATTTCGCAAGGACCTCAGGCTCTTGGGCGAACCAGGTAAGGATCCTTACCTTGCAGTTCGATTCCCTGAAGGCTACCATCGGCCAGGGTCTGATAAATCTCTTTACCCCGGTTATCAGAGTGATCAACACGGTAATCGGAAAGCTCATCACTCTGGCAAACGCCTTCAAATCGTTTACAGAGCTGATCACTGGCCAGAAATCAAGCAGCAGCGCTTCCGGTCAGATCTCAGCTATTGGAAGCGCGGCAGCAGGCGCCGGCACAGGAATGGACAATGCGGCCAGTTCCGCAGATAATCTTTCCAGTGCAAATAATAGCGTTGCCAAATCAGCCCAGAAAGCAGCTGAGAAAATGCGGGCCCTCATGGGCTTCGACCAGATCAATAAGCTGGACAGCCAGACAGACAGCACCAGTTCATCCCCTTCTTCCGGAAGCGGAACGGGAACTGGCGGTGCCAGCGGGGCCGGAATTGATTTCGGCAGTCTGGCACAAGGCGAAACTGTTGTCGATAAAGCGGACAAACAGTTCACAAAGATGTTCCAGAACATCAAGAAACTATGTGATCCGGCTACACAGTCCTTAAAACGCCTGTGGAATGAAGGCCTTGCAAGGCTAGGAAAGTTCACCTTTGATTCCCTGAAGGATTTCTGGAAGAATTTCCTTGTGCCAATAGGAAAATGGACCCTTGGCACAGGCATCCCACGTTTTATAGATGCCCTGAACAATGGGCTGATGAAAGTCGACTTTGACAAGATCCGGAACAGCCTAAACGGGCTATGGAAAGCTCTTGCACCATTTGCTGTTCATATAGGCGAAGGCCTCCTGTGGTTCTGGGAGAATGTTCTGGTGCCGCTAGGAACGTGGACAGCGAATGAACTGGTTTCAATGTTCTTAGACAATCTTTCCATAGCTATCAGCACATTCAACAGCATCCTAGTAGCTTTACAGCCCCTGTTCCAGTGGTTCTGGGATAGTGTGCTACAGCCGATTGCACAGTGGACTGGCGGCGCCTTCAACGCAATCTGGGATAAGACGAATGGGCTGCTAAAAACCTTCTCAGACTGGTGCGCTGCCAATCCCGGAGCGATCCAGACTATAGCAACTGTTATAGCCTCTTTCTTCGCAGCCTGGAAGATCAGCGAATTTGCTGCAAGTGCAGCAGGCTTTATCACAACAATAGTCAATGTTGTAAGCTCCATTAAAAGCATTTCAGGTGCAGTATCCCTTGTGAAGTATGGAGTTGAAGCGCTGGTTGGAACCCTTGGCGGTCCGCTGGTAATTGGAATCGCTACTGCTATTGCTGCCGGAATCCTGCTGTATAAGAACTGGGATACAATTTGTGAATACGCCACTAAGCTAAAAGAGTGGGTTACTGAGAAAACCAGGGCACTGCGCGATGATGCAACCAAAGCATTTAATACATTAAGGGATAATGTGAAAAATGCAGTCAAAGCGCTGCGGGATGATATAAAAGAAAAATGGGATTGGATCCAGGAAAAATTATCTCAGTTTTCCAAGTGGCTTGGTTCAACATTTAAGACAGATTGGACTAAAAATTTTGGAATCTTCGGAAGCGTTCTGAAAGGCTTTCTAAAAAGCGCAAAAGATGTTATCCGGGATATAAAGCAGATATTTAATGGATTCAATGATTTTATATCTGGAGTATTCTCCGGCAACTGGCAGAAAGCTTGGACAGGCATTAAGAATATTTTTGTGGGAGTATTCAGAGGGCTTGCCGATATTGCGAAAAGCCCAATCAATGCCATTGTTGGTGGATTCAACAGCGTACTTGGTGTAGTGAATGGCCTGATTCGAAAAGTTAATAATATCCGCTTCAAGATCACGGTGCCGGATTGGGTGCCGGGTGTAGGCGGTAAATGGTGGGGCTTCAATGGATTTAACATCCCGACTGTTGGAACAATCCCGATGCTTGCCAATGGTGGATTTGTAAAAGCCAATACGCCGCAGCTGGCAATGATTGGTGATAACCGCCACCAGGGCGAGATTGTGTCCCCGGAGGATAAGCTTCAGGAGATGGCTGTAAAAGCTGCTTCACTGGCAGCAGGAAAAGGTGTTTCCAAGGAAGAATTGGAGAGCATCATCAACCGGGCTGTAATGCGGATTATAGCAGCTCTTGCAGAGATGGGATTTTATCTGGATTCCATGCAAGTTGCCACTGCAATAAAAAATGCACAGGCAGCTATGGATATAAGATACAACGCCGTGGAGGTAGTATAAATGGCAGAAAAGAAATATCTGTGGGCTGGTAGTGTTGTGCTGCCGGCCCCTACTTCATTGTTAGTAAATGATGAGCTGATCTGGACATCAGATACCGGGCGCACACTTGCAGGGTACATGGTGGGTGATATCGTTGCAGAGAAAAAGAATCTGTCAATCAAATGGCAGTACCTTACAGAAAATCAGGTAAAGGTTATAAAGACTATCCTGATACCTGGCTTTTTCCCCATTTCTTTTCATGATGATGGTTTGGACATCACAATAGAGGCTTACCGCGGGACACTGAGCAAAGAGCATCTGGGAGATATCGGGGATGGGTATTACTGGTACAAATCAGTGGCAGTAGACATAATTCAGAGGTGACAGAATGATCAATACATCAGATGCTTATAAGAAAGCCATAAAGAAAAACAGAATCCTGTACCATAATGTAGAAATTTCCTTTGCTGATGGGAGTACTGAAAGTGCAGATAACCTGGACCTTTTTGCGTTCCAGATAGCTGACGGAACATCCAATACAGGCAGTTTTGATATCGGTGCGGCCATTGCAAAACAGCTGACCATAAAGCTGAATAATGTTGATGGGAAATTCGATAAGTACGATTTCGGCAAAGCTGTTATTGCCGCCAGGGTCGGATTGGAATTACCTGACGGAAAGCTTGAATGGCTAGATAAAGGCACATATATAGCAGAACCGGGGATTATTACAGATAATACCATTACCGTAAATGCGTTTGATTATATGATACGCTTTGATAAAGAGTATTCTGCAAGCAAACTGGAATATCCTGCAACGCTGGGGCAGATTGTAAGGGATGCATGCTCCTGCTGCAATGTAACTCTCGCACCGGACACAGCCTCTTTTGATAATGATGATTTTATTGTACAGGAAAGACCGGATGACTCTGTGACATTCCGGCAGATTTTACAGTGGGTCGGACAGATTGCGTGTAAATACAGTAGGATTAACAGTAAGGGAAAACTGTCCTTACAGTGGTATGATGTCACGGCTCTGGAATCCGATTGGACCAAAAATGATAACGGTGTTCAGACGGATCAGGATGGAACAATAAATACAAATATCGCTGTCGTGGATAAACTTTCTTCTGGCTCTTCTATTGAGACGGATGACGTAGTTATCACAGGAATAAAAGTTACGGAAGAAGCTGAAGATGCGAAAGAGAATGTTTACATGAGCGGAGCTGATGGATATGTTCTCAGCATCGAAGGAAATAAGCTGATTCAAAATGGAAAAGGAGCCACAGTAGCTTCTTTTCTTGGGAAAAGGCTTAATGGTTTAAAATTCCGTACTCTTTCTGTTAATACCATGGGAAATCCGGCAATAGAAGCAGGAGATCTGGGACTTGTAACAGACCGAAAAGGAAGAGATTACAAAACAATATTTACCAATGTTACTTACGCGGCAAATGCAGCACAGAATTTAATGTGTGGAGCAGAAGCACCGACCAGAAGATCTTCCGTCCGGTACAGCCAGGCTACACAGGTATATAAGGAACTTAGAAAAAAACTTCAGAAACAAAAGTCTGCTGTAGAAGCCAGCTTCGAAAACCTAAAAGATGCAATGAAATCCATAAAGGGCTTATATCCCATTTCCGAACAACAGCAGGATGGAAGTTTCATCCTGTATCTGTGTGATAAGCCAACCTTAAAAGAATCCCAGGTTGTGATCAAAATGAATGCAGAAGGCTGGGGAATGTCCACAGACGGAGGGAAGACCTGGAATGTGGGCGTACTGGTAGATGGAACTGCGATTACGAAGATCCTGAATGCAATCGGCATCAAGGCAGAGTGGATCAACGCAGGAACTATCAAAGCAACAGACAAAGATGGAAATACCACATTCCTTGTAGATATGGATACGGGAAAAGTTTCCATCAATGCAAATTCAATCCAGATAGGCGGCGAAGACTTCGAGAAAATTGCCAAGAAGAAAGCGGAGGCAGAGGTCAATAATTTTATCAGCAGTGTTTACTCCAATGATATCAGCAGCCTGCAGTCCCAGATTGACGGACAGATTGAGACCTTTTTCTATGACTACGAGCCGACACTGCAGAATATCCCGGCATCCAAGTGGACCGCCACGGAAGAGAAAAAGAAACATGAAGGAGATTTATTCTACTGGAAATCAAAGGGCTATGCATACCGTTTTATGCAGGAGGGCACCACATGGAAGTGGCAGATCGTGCAGGATACGGATATTACAAAAGCACTTGGTACAGCTGAGAAGGCACAGGACACTGCAGACGGAAAGAGACGGGTATTTCTTACCACACCGCAGCCGCCGTATGATCAGGGGGATATGTGGGCCACATCCACAACAGATGGAAAAGCAGAGATAAAGATCTGCAAGACTTCCAGGCAGTCCGGAAGCTATTCTTCCGCAGATTGGATAAGCCCATCCTATGTGGATTCCAATGATGTGCAGGAAGCCATTGAAGATTACGACACCAGCTTGGGGCAGCCTGAAGTTTTCAACAAGCTTACCAATAACGGAAAAACTAAATCTATTAGATATAAAGATGGAGAGCTGTATATCAATGCAACATATATCATGTCAGGTGTTTTAGCTGGAAATCTTATTAATGCTAAGGGTCTGAATGTTATAGACAAAAATAATCAGACCACTTTAAAAATTGATGATGACGGAAATGTTTATATTAAAGCTGCTGCGTTTTCCCTGGAAGGAAAAAACATCAGCGATGTTGTGGCATCAGAATCAGACAAGTTTAAAACGCTGAATGTGATCCTCAGCAATGAATACCAAGGCATCCCGACAGACATGAATGGAAAGTACACATCTTTCCCATCCTGTAGCACCACTGTGAAGGTTCTTTACGGCACAGATGATGTTACGAATTCATCGATCATCAAGTGGAGTGCTTCCAGCGGTGTTTCCGGCAATGCATCCGGAGCATCTTATACAGTAACAGGGCTTAGCACGGACACGGGTACTGTAACAGTTACCGTAACGAGGGGAATTCTTTCTGTTGAAAAAATCTTTGCAATCGCAAAACAGAAACAGGGAATCCAGGGCCTGCAGGGGCTTCAAGGCAAGGATGGAACCAATGGCATTAATGGAACGAACGGTGCAAATGGAAAAACTACGTATTTTCATATTAAGTACAGTTCAGTAGCAAACCCTACCAGTTCCAGCCAGATGACGGAAATCCCGTCAACCTATATCGGTACTTATGTAGATTTTACAGAAGCCGACAGTACGGATCCGAAGAAGTATGTATGGAGCCGGTTCTCAGGTAGAGATGGCAGCGCAGGTATTCCAGGAACAAACGGCGCAGATGGAAAAACAACTTACCTTCATATTGCCTATGCGACCAGTGCGGATGGAAAGACAGGATTTTCGGTGTCTGACAGCACTGGCAAAACCTATATTGGACAGTATATCGATTTTATAACGGCTGATTCAACAAAACCAGCGAGCTATAAATGGTCGAAAATCAAAGGGGAGGATGGTAAAAACGGTACCAATGGTACGAACGGTAAGGATGGAGTTTCCCCTACTGTTTCAATATCAAAATCAGGAACTACAACCACCATCACGATCACAGATAAAAATGGAACACATACCCAGACTGTAAAAGACGGCACCGATGGAACCCCGGGAACTCCTGGTGCAAATGGAAAAACCCCGTATTTTCATGTGAAATATTCAAACGATGGAGGAAAAACGTTTACCTCTAATTCAGGAGAAACGGTTGGTTCTTATATTGGCACCTGTACGGATTATAATTCTGCTGATCCGACATCTGTAGGCTCATATACCTGGGCAAAGATTAAAGGGGAGACTGGGGCAACCGGACCAACCGGGGCAACCGGACCAACCGGGCCAACCGGAGCTACAGGACCAGCAGGACCCACAGGCCCCACTGGAGCAACGGGAGCTACTGGAAATGGAATTTCCTCAGTAACCACATACTATCTTGCAACTTCTGCAGGAAGCCATGTATATGTATCGACAAGCGGATGGACAACTGGCGTGCAGACTCCGACTGCAAGTAAGCCGTATTTATGGTCTTACCAGACAACTACCTACACAAATGGAACTACAAGCAGCACCTCGCCTCACATTATTGGCGTTCGCGGAAAAGATGCAGGAGACCTGACCCAGGAACAGATCTTTAATATCCTGACTAACAACGGCAAGGCACAGGGGCTTTACAAGGATCCTGATAGCGGAGATATATACATTAATGGAACCTATATCAAATCAAAATCTATTGCTGCCAACAGTTTGAATATCTCAGACTTGAAAGCACTTGGGGCGAAGATTGGCGGCTGGACAATCCGAAGCAATTATCTTCAGTCTACAAACGGTGATATTAAGCTGTATGCAGATGGCAGGATTGTAATCGGCAATGCAACATTGGCGGCGAACAGCCATGCTATCACTGCAAAATATGGTTTTCATATCTACTGCAGTACGGCAACGGGCTTCACAGACGGCACGGGGGATTTCAAGATCTATAACCTTGACCATGTGACAAGCGGCGGACACTTGGTGTTTGCTTCAAATGGTTCTTCAGTTGCTTATCTTTCAAGCTCTTCAAAACGCTATAAAGACCATGTATCAGACATGACGATTGAAGAAGCTGAAAAAATCCTGGAGATCCCTGTTGTCTGGTTCAAATACAAAGATGGCTATCTGAGTGAAAAAGACTGGCTGAACGGAAAACAGCTCCCTGGTTTTTATGCGGAGGATGTATACGATATTTTCCCGGAAGCAGCGCAGATCAATGAAGACGGCCAGGTAGAGGACTGGAATTTCCGTGTGATGATCCCGGCAATGATGAAGGTTATCCAGAACCAGAATGAAAGAATCAGTTCACTGGAAAGTACAATAAATAATTTAGCTGAAAGACTGAGTAAGCTGGAAGAAATGATATGAAAGGCGGGATAACATGCTCTTAGCAAATTTCACCAGCCTTGGTGAAGAAATCGAAATTGAAAACGAACTCTGGATGTACGATTACGGCCAGAAATTACAGATTACTGGTCTTCCCCTTCCGGAAGCTTTTGAGGTTCATTTTTCGTGGAAAGATCTGGAAAAGGCAAAGGTACAGATTGGAACTACTGTGGATGGCGTATCCACCGTAGCTATTCCTGACGCTGCCCTGACACAGAAATCAGCAGTAAAGGCGTACATCTATCTGTCCACTCCGGAAGAAGGCGAGACCACAAACCTCATCACCATGTACATCAGCCGAAGAATCCAGCCAGAAGGCTTTGAAACTCCGGAAGCTACAGATCTGTTCCATCACACACTGGCGGCGGTTGCTGAGTACCAGCGCAAAGCAGAGGCAGCCAGCTCCGCATCCGAAACCAACAAAAAAGAATCCGAGAGCTGGGCACATGGCCATGCGGATTTTCCATCCCGGGACAAAGATAATGCAAAGTATTACGCTGATCAGGCTGGAAAGATATTGGAAGAGGTATCTGGCCGGACTGATCTGGCGAAGAAAGATATTGACGCCTACGTTAAGCAGAAAGAAGCTGATCTGCGAGGAGACACCGGAAATGTATATTTCGCGGCTTTCAAGGTAATTGGCGGGCGCCTGAAAATGTATTCAGATCCATCTGTAGATAAGGTACGCTTCCGCCGGAAAGGCAGCAGATTAAGCTACCGATTACAAATATAAATCCAATGCGCCTGCGCAATCTAAAATTGCGCGGGCGCAAATAATAGAAAGGAATGATAACATTGCCAAACACAGAAAATCAGTACACAGAAACTGATCTAGGCAACGTAGCTCCGAATCCCAGGGGAGCCTACAGTGAAACTGCATCGTATGAATATCTGGACACCGTATCCTACCAGGGCGGCTCCTACATGTGTATCGCAGAGCTTGGAGCAATGGGAATTTCCCCCGTCCACGGGGAAAACACAGATACCTGGCAGATGCTCACTCTTCCCGGAGAGCTTACTCCGGAATACATTGCAGCACATGATGATGTGATCATGAAGGCGAAGCAGGTGGAAGCCTCAAGAGCAGCTGTTGAGGCTTCCCAGCAGGAAGTAGAAGCCTCCCAGGCAGACGTACGGCAGCTTCACGAAGACACCCGTACCGCTGCCCAGGAAGCCGAAGCAAGCCGGGACAGTGCTTCCGGCTCCGCCCAGGCCGCAGAAGCTTCCAGAGTGGCTACCAAAGAATCTGAAGAGAACATCCGTGCCCTGGTTACAGGCTTCGATGAGCATGTGGAAGAGGAAACAGAAAAAGCCAAAGAAGCAGTGACAGAAGCCCGGCAGCAGGCCGTAAACGTGGTAGAAAGCCAGCAGGATGCATCTATCCAGGCAGTGAAAGATCAGACTGCCGAATACATCTCCCAGAGAGAAACTGAAGCCAAGAATGCCATAACAAAGTATGCTGATTCAGAAATCAAAAGGGCGGATACGGCTCTTTCTGAAATCAAAAAGCAGATTGATTCTTCTGCCGACACAGCGGATGAAAAAAATGCGACTTTGCAGAAAACAATCCAGGATGCCACAGATCTTAACACGGATATCGGCGCATCTATAGCTAAAGCCAAGGAAGCCACCACCCAGGCTACAGCAGCCACAAAAAACGCTACGGCAGCAGCCACAGAAGCCGCTGCTCGGGCAGCCGCCGCCCAGAAAGCAACCGAAACTTTAGTTGATCAGACAAACCACCTCACCTTCCACGTTGATCCTGAAGATGGCGGTTTAAACATCATTTATACAGAATAGGAGGAAACACAATGACAACAGGAGACCAGACCCTCATCAATTTTCCCAGGGACACCACTCTGCAGGACATCGCCCAGTCTCTGCAGACGATTGCTTTTACTCAGGCTGCAAATCTGGAAAATATTTCAAACTGGAACCAGATCAGCGGGCTTTCCCGGAACGGATATGCTCAGAAAATTTTTAACTACGGCGACCAGTTTGTAGAAAAATGGACTGATACAGCCGCATCAACAGAATATGAGTATCCTTGGCGTGTAAATCATTTTGAAAATGTTGAGCTTGAAAATGGCGAGGTAGTACCGGGAATGTATTTACAAGCCCATTACGCTCATCCATTTGGCGTACAGTTTTCACAGAACAGAGCTTTTTTACGCTGCCCGAACGGATTGCAGGCCGGAACCTACAATATTACATTAGGAGCTGCATGGGGAAGCAAAGATGCCCAGAAAGATACAACCTGGCAGTTTACCTTGACCCAGGAAGTTCCGGTAGGCGGATGTTTAAATGGCTTTTACCAGATGCCGGATGTTGCTGCAAGCACATGGAAAGTAACTTCTTATGCAGCGGATAGAATCACAAAAATTGAAACCGTTTCAGTGCTTTCCGGATCTGAAGGAACAGCGCTTGGAACCATGCAGATGAACACAAGAAATGGAGATTTAAACTCCATGCAGGAAACTGGATACGGTTGGAATAGATGGAAGACTTCTGCATTGAGACAGTATCTTAATTCAGATCAGCCAAAAGGAAAATGGTGGACTCCCCAGGATGACTGGGACGTAGCCCCAGATCAGCTTGCTACAAAAGATGGATTCCTCCGCGGATTGCCAGAAAATATGCTCCGTGCCATTAAGACCGTAAAAGTAGTAACTTACACAAATACGGTTCAGGATGGTGGCGAGGCAGATGTCACATATGATAAAGTGTTCCTTCCATCTCTGGAGCAGATGTATTACAATCCTCAGATTGCGGGAGAAGGAAATGCACATGAGTACTGGAAACGAAGAAGCGGATCCAAAACAAAGCTTCCACAGTATCAGGCACTCCCACGCATGATCACATACGCTGTAGAGAATCATACATCACCTCAGAATGTCCGTTTGCGTTCGGCTACCCGCGGCGTTGCGGGTTATACGTGGTGCGTGTATAGCAGTGGCAGTGCCAACGGCAACGGCGCCGCGACCACGTTTCGCTTCGCCCCGCTTGTCGTAATATAATCGAAATAATCATATAATCCACGCACCCACGGATGTGGGGATAGAAAAGAGGAATCATGTCCGTAAATTCTGATAACATAAGGCATGAGAGAAAGAAACTCAGAAGGATGGTAAATAAATCCAAAAAGGGAGAAATAGAACCATCCAAGGTAGATGAGTGCTATAGGTGCTGGAAAAATAATGCTGAAAAAGGAAATTCATATAAGCTGATCCAGCGCATGGATAACTATTTAAAAGAATTAAGAAAGGACGAGAACAATGGAAGTTAAAAAACTTAATCAGACACCTGCGGAAGCAGCAGAGGATGAAAACCTCAGAGCCACCGTAGAAAAGCAGAGCCGGACAATTGAGGCCCAGAAGGTAACAATCCAGTATCTGGCAGCAATGACAGATGTTTATATCCCAGAAGAAACGGAGGAAGAAGAAAATGTACAAAATTTTACTGAAAATGAAGAAAATTTATAACCGTGAGTCCTGGCTTAAGATGGTAGAGCAGGCGAAAGAACGTGGAAAAATCACAGAAGAGGAGTATCAGGATCTGATTAAAGAAAACGATGACGAAGCTTCAGATAATCAGTAAACTATGGTCCATCATCTATGATCTTCTTCTCCTGATCAAAGGAAGCCAGGTTAAAACCCTGGAGGAAATCGAAAATGAGATGGACATTGTAGAATACCATTGCAGAAAATATGCAGAAGAGGAGGAAGAGCTATGAGAATCAGAGCGAGACCGTAACAGGTCTTCTTTTTTTACCGTAAAATAGCATAAAAATATCATATAAGAAGGAGAACATAATAATATGAAGGTTATCAATATGTATAATGCAACTATTGGCGCAGCCGTTGCTGTATTGAGCTACATCTTTGGAGAACACTGGATCCTGTTTGCGCTCTTCCTGGCGTTCAACATTGCCGACTGGATCACTGGCTGGATGAAATCCCGCCTGGCACATAAAGAAAATTCCAAAGCAGGCTGGAAAGGAGTCCTGAAGAAATTAGGCTATTGGATCATGATTGCAGTAGCCTTCGGAGCATCCGCCGTATTTGTAGAGATTGGGAGAACACTTGGCATCAACCTTGAGATTACTACATTACTGGGATTCTTCGTCCTTGCGTCCCTGCTGGTAAATGAGATTAGATCCATTTGCGAGAACCTGGTGGAGATGGGCATTGACGTACCAAAGATTCTGATCAAAGGCTTGGAAGTAGCCGACAAGGCAATCAATAAAGATGGAGAGGACATTGACGAGGGCGAGTGATCGCCCTCCTTTTTGAAAGGAGAAAGAAATTAATGAACATTATTACATCTTTAATTAGTAACAATAACAGTTATGCAGGACAGACACCACTCTATATTGTTATTCATAATACAGATAACAAATCTGCTACAGCAGATGCGGAAGCACATGCTTCAGCTCAGCGTAATGGCAATTTCCATGGATATTCAGCTCACGTATTTGTGGACGATAAATCTGCCTACCAGGCACTTCCTTACAATCGTGGAGCTTGGCACGTCGGTGTGAATTACGGCGGCAAGATGTTCGGAACTGTGAACAACCACAACTCCATCGGAATTGAAATGTGCATGAATGATGGATACAACTACGAAAAGGCTTTCCGGAACACAGTAGATGTGTGCAAGCAGCTGATGAAGAAATACAACATCCCGGCCAGTCGAGTAGTGCAGCATTATGATGTATGTGCTAAGAACTGCCCTTCTGTAATTCGTTCTAAGGGAGCCTGGGCGAGATTTAAACAGCTGATTTCTGCAGAAACTGTTGTAGCTCCAATCACCACACCAGCAGCAGTAGTAGACAAGTATTACCGCGTCCGTAAGGCTTGGGCAGACTCCAAGAGCCAGATCGGAGCGTACAAATCCCTGGAAAACGCAAAGAAGGATTGTAAGGATGGGTATACTGTTTTTGATTGGAATGGAAAGGCTGTGTATACGAAAGGGGCTTCTGAAGTTTCTTTCCGGGTACAGGTCACAGCCGATGATTTGAGAATTAGAAAAGCCCCGAGCTTGGATGCAGAAATTCTGGGCTATACAGGCAAAGGAATATTCACAATCATCAAGAGAAGCGGTGAATGGGGATACCTTAAGTCTGAAGCTGGTTGGATCAACATTGCCACCAAATGCGTAAAACGGCTTTAATTCATGGGTGAAGTTCGAAGACTGTCGTACTATCTCGAACGATAAAACGTGACAAATGGGAAGGAGTATGTTAAAGTAACAATTGATAAAACAGAAAAAGAAAAGCCCTCACAATCCTGCAGCTGCCCGCGAGGAATGTAAGGGCTTTTCTTCTTATTGAAATTGTATTATAATCAACAAAAAAGAGAGAGGAAGGAATCTTTGCCCCGATGAAAAAACGTATACAGTTTTTTGATGATAACCGAATGGTTATGATGACTAATATGGTTCGCAATTTGATTTTTGATGTTGGAAATGTTCTGATCGGGTATCGTTGGTTTGAGATGCTCACAGAAGATTTTGGGCTGTCTTCGGAGGAGGCAAACAGAATCGGAAACGAAATGTTTGAGAATGATCTGTGGGGACTTGGTCTGGATGGTGGCCGGATTACTCTGGATGAGGCAATTCTGGAATATGGTAAATTGTATCCGCAGGATATCCGGGTAATGGAATGGTTTCTCAGAAATGGAGAAAGGATGGCTGTGAAGCGTCCTGAAATCTGGGAAAAGGTTATCGGACTAAAGAAAAAAGGCTATAACATCTACATATTGTCCAATTATTCAAAAGAATTATTCGAGATGCATACGAAGGATGCTTCTTTTTTGAAGGTTCTTGACGGTGGAATCGTTTCCTACCAGGTGAAGGAGATCAAACCTGGCAGAAGAATCTACGAGCTGCTTCTGGAGAAATATGATCTGAAAGCAGAGGAGTGCCTGTTCTTCGATGACCGCGCAGACAATGTGGAAGCGGCAAGGAATATGGGAATTGAGGCAATCCAGGTCACATCAAGAGAGATGCTGAACGAAATCCTCGACAAAATGCTATCCGAGTAAATAAAAAGGCTGTCCCTCCGGGGGCAGCTTTTTCTAACAAAAAAATGCCCAGGCTTTTTCTAACCAGCCGTGAGCAAAAAAAAGGTATAGAAAAATGCCCAG